>Ga0210408_10000293_pt1 | contig 70242 bp, 66 predicted proteins | sample IncBWH4MmetaG_FD_155471 | JGI IMG/M metagenome (GOLD analysis project Ga0210408, IMG submission 155471) | Forest soil microbial communities from Barre Woods Harvard Forest LTER site, Petersham, Massachusetts, United States - Inc-BW-H-4-M | ecosystem: Environmental > Terrestrial > Soil >... | reverse complement strand
TTCGCGAACTTCGCGCGCTTCGAGGTCGGGCATCTCGGTGGGAAAAGGCCCACCGCCGACGCGGGTGGTGTACGCCTTGGAAACGCCGAGCACGTGCTTGATTTTTGTTGGCGGCACGCCGACGCCCGTGGTGGCGCCGCCGGAGATTGCGCTTGACGACGTGACGTAGGGATACGTGCCGTGGTCGATGTCCAGCATGGTGCCTTGCGCGCCCTCGAAGAGCACGGACTTGCCTTCGTCGAGCGCGCGGTTTACGAGTTCGGCGGTGTCGCAAATTTACGAGCGAACCTTTTCGCCAAGGCGCAGCGTTTCCTCCACTTCGTGGGAAAAATCGATATCCGCGCCGTAGGCGCCTTTTGCCAGGCGATTTTTTTCGGCCACGACGCGCGCGGCTTTTTCGCGGAACAGCGCAGGGTCCAGCAAATCGCAGACGCGCAGGCCACGGCGGGCCATTTTGTCCTCGTAAGCCGGGCCAATGCCTCGCGAGGTCGTGCCTATCTTGTTGGCGCCACGCGCGCTTTCTGCAGCGCGATCAAGTTCGCGATGATACGGAAAAATCAGGTGCGCTCGGTTGCTCAGGTGCAGGCGACCCTTCACGTCCACGCCGGCCTTTGCGAGCGTTTCTATTTCCGTCACAAGCGCCGCAGGATCGACTACCACGCCGGTTCCAATCACTGCTTGCTGCTTGGGGCGCAAAATTCCGCAGGGAATGAGCTGCAACACGAAGCGATCTTTGCCGATGATGACGGTGTGGCCGGCGTTGTGTCCGCCGGCGACGCGCGCGATGTAGTCGAAAGCGCCGGCGAGATAGTCGACGACCTTGCCTTTGCCCTCGTCACCCCATTGCGCGCCGACCACCACGACTGATTTCATGCAGCGCCCTCATTTGCGCGTCTTGCAGCCTACTGACCCTAGCACCCGCACCCTTCCCTCAGCGATTCTGAGGCGGAAATGTCAGGTGGGAAGGCAAAAAACGACAGACCAGCATCGTACGCTGCGCGTGGCTTGTGTGCAAGCGCCTGGCCACTATTGCTTTAGCCGCTGCCTAAGCTGAGTCAACTCGTGAACAATGTCGATATTCGTATCCTTAGGGAGGTGAGCAAAAAACATTCCACCGGCGATCCGTTCACAGCACCCGCCTTGCGATTCGATCCTTTGAATAAGCTCGGACAGTTCGGGGCTCTCTGCTACCTCTCGCGACAATATCCAGTTGTGAGTTTTTAGCTCCGAACGTTTTACCATCCGCCGATACCGAACGGAACCATCCTCTGAGGGCGCGTACGCCTCGATAGTGTCGCCGAACCTTAAAAGCCCACAAAAGGAAGACTCCTCCAGCCTGTACTGGTTGTGGCCCAAAGGCGTCATATATAAGAGTTCGCGCGTCCTCCGGAACACAAGATAAAGACCAACTTCGTCACTCACGCTGCCCCTCCGAGTTGCTGGTAACGATAGCAGGTCACGGCGTGATCGTTGACCATGCCGGTCGCTTGCATCAGGGCGTAGCAAATTGTGGAGCCGACGAACCGGAAGCCGCGCTTGACCAGGTCTCCGCTTAGGGCGTCAGACTCCTTCGTTCTCGCCGGCAACTTGTGTTTCCAGGCGTTCTGTTTGGGTTTGCCGTTCACGAAGCGCCAAACGTAAGCGTCGAAACTGCCGAACTCTTTCTGGACTTTCAGGAAGGCCTTCGCGTTGTCGATCGTGGCCGCGATTTTCAGGCGATTGCGGATGATGCCGGGGTCGGCGAGCAACTGCCGCACTTTCTTTGCTCCGTAACCAGCGACTTTTTCTGGATCGAAGCCGTCGAACACCTCGCGATAACGCTGACGCTTGCGCAGCACCGTATCCCAACTCAGGCCCGCTTGCGCGCCTTCCAGAATGAGCAGTTCGAACCACTTGCGATCGTCGTGTACGGGCACGCCCCACTCGTCGTCATGATAGGGAATGTTCCATTCATTGCTGGCCCAATGGCAGCGAACGAGTTTTTCTGAAGGGGAAGCCATTTGCGGTTTATACCAGAAAAGGCGTTAGCGCCGCCTGTTCATAAAGGAGACCAGCGGCCAGACGAAAAGAAAGGGCGCGCCAATTAATGTCACGCCCTTAGAGAATTCGACCTTGCTGCTAATCGCCACCTGCGCCGAACGCAGATTAAGCGGCCGGTGTGGCGGGCGCGGTTGGCGCAAAGTGGCGCTCGAGCGCCTTGGTGATCTGCTCTTTGGGCACTGCGCCGACGATCTGCTCGACCACTTGCCCATTCTTGAAAACGAGCAGCGTGGGGATGCCACGAATGTTATAGCGGCCAGCGGAGTTCATGGCTTCATCGACGTTGAGCTTGGTCACTTTGAGCTTGCCCGCGTAGTCGTGCGCGATTTCCGCGACCGTGGGGGCCAGCATGTGACACGGGCGGCACCATTCCGCCCAAAAATCGACCATGACGGGCTGCGTGTTGCTTGCCGTCAGAACTTCGGCTTCGAAGTTTCCATCGTTTACCGCCAGGATGCTGTTATCTGCCATGTTCTTTGTCCTCAAGGGCTTGCAAGGCAAGCACCTTTCTCTCTCCTAGACCAGTTTAATTAGATGTTGCAACAGGCTTTTGGTTTCTTGGCGCAGGAGGCGGTTCTGGGGCAGCCGGCAAACCCCGCGCCGTGCGCGCCGCGGCATAAACCTTGGCGTATTCCAGTGCGGAACCCTTCCAAGAAAAATCTTTGGCCATACCGTTCAGTTGAATGCGCCGCCAAATCCGCTCGTCCATGAAAAGATGAAGCGCTTGTCGGATGCTGCGGAGCATCGCGGCCCCGGTATATTCTACAAACTTGAACCCGGTCCCGCTGCCGTGCTCGATGTCAAACACTTCTATCGTATCATCGAGTCCGCCGGTGGCCCTCACAATTGGCACCGTACCATACTTCAAACCATAGATCTGGTTCAAGCCGCAGGGTTCGTACCGCGAAGGCATCAGGAACATGTCCGCGCCGGCTTCGATCTGGTGTGCTACCCCATTGTCGTAAGCAATCTTCACCCCGACGCGACCGGGATATCCGGCGGCGAGCGCGCGGAAGAGCTCCTCGTATTTGCGTTCGCCGGTGCCGAGCACGACCAGCAGCAGGTCTTCGCGCATCAGCTCGTGGGCGCGCTCGGCGATGAGGTCGAAGCCTTTTTGATCGGCAAAACGCGAGACGATTCCGACCACCGGCTTTGCCAGATACTCGGCGGGCAAATCGAACAGCGCCAGCAGCGCCTGCTTGCACACTTGCTTGCCACTCAAATCTTTTGCCGAATATTTTGCGGCGATGAATTTGTCCTTTTCCGGATTCCAAAGCGCGTAGTCCACCCCGTTGACGATGCCGACGAGACGGTCGGCGCGGCTGCGCACGACGCCGTCCAGGCCATAGCCGTATTCACGCGTTTGGATTTCTTGCGCGTATTTGCGGCTGACGGTGGTGAGGTAATCGGCGAAGACCAGCCCGCCCTTGAGAAAATTCACGCTGCCGAAGAATTCGATGCCGCCGGGATGAAAGACGCCAACGGGAATGCCGGCGCGGTCGAGCGCATCCCTGCCGAACAGGCCGTGATAGCCCATGTTGTGAATCGTAAAGACCACGGGAATGTCTCGGACCAACGGATCGTCGCCGTACGTGGTTCGCAGCAGCACGGGGACAAGAGCGGACTGCCAGTCGTGACAGTGAATGACGTCGGGCCGCCAGACATGTTTGGCGATTTCAATTGCGGCGCGGGAGAACTCACTGAAACGCTCAGCGTTGTCGGGATAATCGCCGGCGGGGCCGCCGTAGAGATCGTCACGATCAAAATAGGCGAGGTCGTCCACGAAAAAGTACCGCACGCCGCTGATCACGGAACCATCGGCGATGGACGGAAAACGGAGGCGCGTGCCACCCATCGGAATGGTGACGCTGGGCACGACAACCGAACTGGTTTTCGTTCCGCGATAGCGTGGTAATACCACCGCGACCTCGTGTCCGAGGGCGGCCAAAGCCTTTGGCAACGCCTCGACTACGTCGGCCAGGCCCCCAGTCTTTGAAAAGGGCAGTCCTTCCGATGCCACGAAAAGAATTCGCACGATGCTCCCAAGAAGAAATTCAGTAAGGTTTAACGCTATCCGACGCTGCCACTGACGTCAAGCGGGGTTGCAAACGTATAATGTGCGTCCGCAGACGGCGGGTTGCACGCGTACAGCGAAGACTCTTACCACGGAGCGCACAGAGGTCACGGGGAAAAATGGCTCGTCAACGCTTAGGGCAGCATTTCCTTGCCGACACAGGTTGGCGCGAAGAGATCGCGCGGGCCATTCGGATCTCCGAGCAATCGATTACGCCTTTACCTCGAGGCGAGGCCGCAGATTTCTGCTGGATCGAAATCGGGGCGGGGCACGGCGAGATGACCGAGCAACTTGCTTCGACTGGCACGCCCGTCCATGCCATCGAAGTTGACTCCCAACTCGCGACGAGTCTGAAACGGTTGGCCAAGCGGTTCCCCAATCTGGAGATTATTTCCGCGGACATTTTGGAGGCGGATATCGCCAAGATTGCCTCGGGGAGACGCGTACTCATCTACGGCAATCTGCCGTATTACATCACCTCGCCGATTTTGCATCACCTGTTTGCCAGCGCGGAAATCATCGACGAAATTCACATAGTGATTCAGCACGAAGTGGCGCTGCGCCTCGTCGCTCAGCCGGGCACGCGCGACTACGGCTACCTCTCCGTACTTACACAATATTTTTCGCGGCCCGAACTCGTGCTGGAGATTCCGCGCGAGGCATTTCGTCCTCCGCCGGAGGTAAGTTCCGCCCTGGTCACCTTACGATTTCCCGGCGAGCGCGCGAAGCTTCCTAATCTTGACGAATCGAAGTTCCTGGATTTTGTGAAGCTGTGCTTCTCGCAGAAACGCAAGACGCTGGTGAATAATTTGAAGTCGCGGGTGAAACCGGACGTAATTCGGCGCGCTCTGGGGAAGTTGAACGTGCGTGCTGACGCTCGAGCCGAGCAGCTCTCGGTAGCCAACTTCGCGGCTCTCTTCGGCAAAATTGACGTCTAAAGCCCGTGGCCTAGTGGGCGGTAAGGGCAAACATCCAAACCAGGAGCATATAGCCCGTCGCGCAGGTGATGGCTCGCCGGAACGGGACGGCTCCCTGGATTGTCTTGGGCATGAACAGAGAAAGCATGAATGAGGCGGCACAAACCGAGATATTGGCAACGGCCAGCGTGGCCGGGCTGGGGCCGAGACTGACGATTGAGTTCACGCCCGGATAATATTCGGTGATTAGGACGAGTCCATAGAACAGCAACCATATTCCCGAACTGAGGAATAGCAGCGCTAAGGAGGCGCCTGCCAACGACCTGTTGGTACCTACAGCCGCGTGGACCGCGCGATATCGATGCCACGATATCCACAATAACCCCAACGGAACACCCCAAAGGGCAGCGATGATCAGCAATTCCCCCAATCCCATCAGCGGGTTCTCCGGTGCTTTAAGGCCACTGATATGTTCGGTCCGGAACCGTAGCCTGCAATCATTTTGTAGCGCCTTTCTTCTGCGCAGCAATTAAACGATCGGGATAATCGCTCATGATGCCGTCGACCCCGGCATCAATCAGCAGACGCATATGGGCGGGATGGTTGACCGTCCAGCACACTACCTGCAGATCTTTCTTTCGCGCTTCGCCCAACAAGGCTGGCGTCACCAAATCACTGCGCACGGCCAGTTGACGGGCTCCAATCTCCACGGCGCGTTCGACCGGGCCCTCGATTTGCCCTTCGTACAGCATGCCGGTCATCAGTGTCGGTTCAAGTTTCCGCAGCGACTCGAGGATCGCGATGTCAAAGGAAATCACCACCGTGCGCGGAATCTCTCCCGATTCCCGCAGCGAACCGATCAGCGCGTGCTCGCCGCCCCAGGAACCGCTCGGTTTCAGCTCCAGGTAGAACACGGCATCGTGTTTCTTCGAAAACTCGAAAATTTCTTCCAAGGTGGGAATGCGCTCGCCGGCGAATTCACTGCCAAACCACGACCCTGCATCGAGGCCACGCAATTCCGCGAGAGTCATATCGTGCACCGCGCCGCGCCCGTTGGTGGTGCGATCCACCGTAGCGTCGTGAATCGCCACGAACCGCGCATCCCGCGAAAGTTGCAGATCCGTCTCGATGAATGCCGCACCCTGCGCCACAGCTTTGCGAAACGCTGCCAGCGTATTTTCCGGCGCGTGCCCAGCGGCTCCGCGATGCGCAATCACCAGCACAATGCCCTCACCCGCACGTCGACTTGGAGACCTGAACGGAATCACCCGTTCGACTATGCTAGCACCCGTTGCAAGCTAGCGCTTTGCAGTCCTTTCCATGGGCGCTGAATCCAAATAGCAGCAGCACTTAAAGTTTCATTTTAAGGAGACATTTCATGTTGAAGAACCGGGTCCGGTTCGGTTTCGCCATGCTGGCGCTGTGGCTAGGCACCGCCGTTATAACGTCGGCGGGCGCATCTCCAGCGGCTAGTCAGGAGACCAAGGCCAATCAAAATCTAGTTCGCGAAGTACGACACCAGCTTCTTTTGCTGCCCTACTACTCGGTTTTCGACAACCTTGCCTTCAAGGTGGATGGGGATCACGTCACGCTCGAAGGCCAAGTCAGCAATCCAACGCTCAAGCACGACGCGGAAGGGGTGGTTAAGAGCATCGAGGGCGTGTCCGGAGTCACGAACAATATCGAGGCGCTTCCCACCTCTCCGATGGATGACCAGTTGCGCCGCGCGCTTTATCGCGCCATCTACGGTGATCCGACCCTGTCGAAATACGGCTGGTCGGCAATGCCTTCGATTCACATCATCGTGAAGAATGGGCACGTCAGTCTCGAGGGCGTGGTTGACAATGAAACCGACAAGAACCTTGCTGGTTTGCGCGCCAACGGCGTGCCGAACGTTTTTGAGGTGAAGAACAATCTGGTGGTCAAGAGCAGTCGGTAGTCTTTGCCTGTTCTCGGATGGTACAAAACAGGGCCGCGAGCGTCGGCCCTGTTTCAATTCCAGCGCTGTCGTAGGTTCTCGCTCTCTCTGCGGCGGCGTTGAAACGCCGACTCTACTGTTGCCCGGACGCCGTTCATACACTCTCCAGAGTATAGAATCGTTCCGCGCAATGTCGGAGAGTGTGTTGCCCTTCGTCTGTCGGATGCTGGCTACGACCGGTCTTAGACCCTATATTCCGAACCTGGGTAGGAAATCCTGTTCGGAAGTTTCTAACCCTTGGAGAGTAACTCTGTGCCGTTAGCCGGAAGGCAGTGCATATTCACGGGTCTGGCTTCTGTTGCGAGGGTCTATGTGGCTCATTATCTGCGGGTTATGGACGCGACGCCGGCACGGATTGGCCCGCCAATTGCCTCTGTATCCGAGGGAATGCGTCGTTACCTGCACTGCCAACTGTCGTCGGTAAGGACTAACTGATGGCTACCACTAGCACCAAAGGAGGGTTGTCGATCACGCCGACCGCAATCGCGGATCGGCTTATGCCCGTAAACATCGCGCCGCCGGGCTTTGACGCGACGCGCGATCTACCGGCGGACTTTCTTGAATTCCTGGCGCCATTGCATGCCGCGCTGACGTTGCGCCAGCGCGCGCTGATCGCGCGCCGCGAAACGGCGCTACACGAAGCGCATGGCGGCAAGCAGCCGACCTTCCTCTCGCCGTCCGTCTCGACGATGCAGGCATGGCAAATCGAGCTGCCGCAGTGGTGCTTCGATCAGCGCAATCAGATGACCGGCCCGGCGGATGATGCCGAGCTCGTGGTGAAGATGCTCAACTCCGGCGCGCCTGGCGTGATGCTGGACCTGGAAGACTCCAACGCCAACACTTGGGAGCATCTTACCGTCGGAATCCACAACGTTTTGGAAGCGCTTGCCGGCCGGCTCAACTATTTCGACAAGAAGCGGAACCGTACGGTAGAGATTCAATCCAACAAGACGGTACTGCTCACGCGGCCGCGCGGCTTGCACTTACATCAAGCAGGCGTTCTTCCTGGCGAGCTTCTGCCTGCTTCCCTGTTTGATGTGGCGATGGTCGCGTATCAGGTGGATTTCGGCGCGCTGAAGCATCCCCTTACCTTCTATATCCCCAAGTCGGAATCCGCGGACGAAGCGCTCTGGTGGCGCGATCTTTTCCAAATGATTGCGCGCGCCAAGGGCCAGCCCGCCGATGCCATAAAGTGCATGGCGCTGGTGGAAGCGCATCCGCTGGCATTCCAAATGGAAGAGTTCGCCTGGAACCTCCGCGAGCACATCCTCGGATTGAATCTGGGCCGCTGGGATTACATGGCCAGCCTGATTCACTTCAACCTTGAAAATCCGGAATGGGTTTTGCCGGACCGCAACACCATTCCACATAACGTCGCTTTCTTTCAAAATTTGCGCACGCTGATGCCGGAGATTTGCCATAAACACGGCATGCTGGCCATTGGGGGCATGACCGCGCTGTATCCGAGCCGCGATAATCCGGAGCTTAACGCGCGCGCTCTCGCCGTTCTCGCTGAGGACAAAAAGAACGAAGCATCTTGCCTGATGGACGGCGCATGGACAGGCCACCCGGACCAGAACGAAATCGCGGTCACGCAATTCCCTGCTCCGAATCAGCTAGAGGCTCGCCCGAAGAATGCCGATGCGCATCCGGATCTGCGGCCGCTGCCAAGCGGCGTCGGCAAGCGCACGCTGGCGGGCACGCGCGCTGCGATTCGCACGGTGATTCGCTACCGCAATGGCGTATTGAACGGCCGGGGCGCGAGTTTGCTGGACGGCTACATGGAAGATCTGGCCACCGACCGTATATACCGGCTAATGATTGCGCAACGCATGAAGCACGCGGACACCGTCGAAATTCTCGACGAGAACGGGCAAGCCGTTCGCCACACTCCGGAACTGATACACCAGCTTTTCGATCAAGAACTGGAGCGGTTGCTCCAGGAAAACACGAAGCAAACCGGCGATGCCTCCGCAAAGCAGGCAGAAACGCTTAGCGAAGCGCGCCGCCTGAGCGAAGAGATGATTCGCCGCGGCGAGTTCAATCCGGTTTGATTCTGTTTTTGCCTGGACGGTCCCGGCCCAAGCAAGGAGACGCAATGTCAGTCAACGGCACCGACGGACACACCAAACAAGGCGCCCATTCCGACTGGGCCACAAACCCACGCTGGTCCGGCATCACGCGCCCCTATTCTTACGCGGACGTGCTTCGACTGCGCGGCACCATCCAGATCGAATATACGCTGGCCCGTGTTGGCGCGGAACGCCTGTGGAACCTGATGCACACGGATGCCTACGTCCCTGCACTCGGGGCGCTCACCGGCAATCAAGCCATCGAAATGGTGCAAGCCGGCCTCAAAGCGATTTATGGCAGCGGTTGGCAGGTCGCCGCCGACAACAATACGGCAGGAGACGTATACCCCGATCAAAGCCTCTATCCTTGCGACAGCGCACCGGCGCTGGTGAAGCGCATCAATCGTGCGCTGCTCCGCGCCGATCAAATTGAGTCCGCGGAAGGCAAGCGCACTGGCGTGTATTGGTTCGCGCCGATCGTGGCCGATGCGGAGGCTGGTTTCGGCGGCTCGCTGAACGCTTATGAGTTGATGAAGGCGATGATCGAAGCGGGCGCCGCCGGCGTGCACTTCGAGGATCAATTATCCTCGGCCAAAAAATGCGGGCACCTCGGGGGCAAGGTAGTCGTGCCGATTCGCGAATTCATCGAGAAGCTGACCGCTGCCCGACTGGCTGCTGACGTTTGCGGCGTGCCCACAATTCTGATTGCGCGCACTGACGCTAATTCCGCAGGGTTGCTTTTGTCCGACGCTGACCCGCGCGATCGCGAGTTCGTCCATGGCGAGCGCACGCCTGAAGGCTTTTTCCAATTCCGCGGTGGCATTGACGCCGCGATCGCTCGCGGCCTGGCCTACGCTCCCTACGCCGACATGTTGTGGTGCGAAACCTCGACGCCTGATCTGGCGGAAGCGAGAAAATTCGCCGACGCCATCCACGCGCGCTTTCCTGGGAAGCTTCTTGCTTACAACTGTTCGCCGTCGTTTAACTGGAAGAAGAAGCTCAATGACGTAACGATTGCCAACTTCCAGCAAGAGCTGGGTAAGATGGGCTACAAATTCCAGTTCGTGACCCTTGCAGGTTTTCATTCGCTCAATATGGGCATGTTCCATCTAGCGCGCGGCTATTCGCAGGCGGGCATGACCGCTTATTCCAAGCTACAGCAGGAGGAGTTTGCGGCGCAGGAGCTGGGTTATCGCGGGGTCACCCATCAACGCTTCGTCGGAACCGGCTATTTCGATGAAATCGCGAAGGTTGTCTCGAGCGGCCACTCTTCAACCACGGCGCTGGCGGACTCAACCGAGGCCGCGCAATTTCACGCCCAGCGCGAGCAGGATATCGCGTCGAATCCAGCGTTGTAGGTTAGGCCTTTGCCTCGTGGCGGATATAATTTCGGGCCAAGCCCTGAAGGAAATCGGCGGTAAACAAGAAGGGCCGCGTTCCGCGGCCCTTCTTCACCATACTGACCGTTTATAGGTGGAAGTCCTACGCGCGGCTTATTGATTGCTGCCGCTGGTTCCGGGTTGTGGAGCGGTCGTGGCCGACTCCTGGCCGACGTGTAGCTCATACGCCTTGCCCTGAAAGAAAACACTCGTCAGGGCCGTGCTGCCGTCCTGCTGCTTTGCGGAGGAGTAGCCGCTGGCTGTGTTTTTTGCGCCAACCGGTACCACCCGCGCAGGAATCGACGCCACCGCCTGCTTGCCGTTGGTGATGCTCAGTTCAACGTTCGGGCCTTCTCCGTTCCACTCCACGGTGTATTGTCCGGGCGCCAATTGCTTGCCTTGAACGCTCACGGATTCAAACAGCTTCAGGGTCCCCTTGGTCGGCGCGGCAAAGGCAGTGGCCCCCAGCAGCAACGACGCAATCGCTAGACTGAATAGGTTCCTCGACACTTTCATACTTAGCTCCCTCGATTTTCTTTACAAGGAGGCAGGAATGTTTCCCGCCTACGCAAGAAAGGATTTATTTGACTCATTCAGTAGGATGCTAAACAGGGAGGCGGGTAATATGCGTAATTTTGCTGTAAGCGATAGAAAAAATTGGGGATATTGCGTGCTCACGTTTCCGGCTTTCGTCTATTTTCCCAAGAATTCGCATTTCTAAGAGTTTCCCAACCGGCTGTAGGGGGTCACTACTCGGCTACACCTTAGGACTGCCGTACCATTCAACTTTCCCAGGAGTTTGCCCATGATGGGCGGGTATGGCCAGCCTCTACTTTTGTCAGCCCCACACCCAGAACCAAGGCATGTTGCGCGCTGTACTGAATCGCGAAGACTGCGAGCATCTCGCATCGCCCGGCGCCATCACCTACCTTGGCCAGGAATTCCCCAGTTTTGCGAATAACCCGCAGCAGGTGCGCGATTTTGCGGTGCTGAAGGTGGATGTCGAAGAAGCGAATACGCAGTGGCGCTCTGGCTTTTACCGCGTCGACGCCGACCTGATGCAACTGAACAGCGTGCTGCTCACCTTGTCCCGCTAGCCTTCCGATTGGGTTCACTCATGATTCTATACTGCCCACGAGGGTGAATTTTCATTCGTGGATAGCCTGCTAGGCACGCCCACAGCCAACTTGCTGTCCAGAGATGTCGAGACTATCCTGATAGCACGACCATGAAGCGCGTCTATCTGGATCACAATGCCACCACGGCTGTCGAGCCCGCCGCGCTTGACGCCATGCTCCCATATCTTTCTGGGGAATACGGCAACGCGGCTTCTATACACACGTTTGGACAGAAAGCTCGCGCCGCGGTCGAGACGGCACGCGAGCAGGTGGCCGCACTGCTCGGTGCGCGGCCGCAGGAAATCGTTTTTACCAGCGGCGGCACGGAAGCGGACAATCACGCCATCTTTGGTATCGCGCAAAGCTTTTCTGCCGCGCAGCTCGCTAGGGACGACGGCAGCGCTGCGAAGCACATCGTTACAACGGCTATCGAACACGAGGCGGTGCTCAACACTTGCCAGGCGCTCGAGAAGCTCGGTGTCGACGTCACCTATTTGCCCGTGGATCGCGAAGGGCTTGTTTCACTGGACGGCTTGCGCCGAGCTATCCGCAAGGAGACCGTACTGGTCACGGTGATGCACGCGAATAATGAGCTCGGCACCGTACAGCCGCTCGAAGAAATTGGGCGCATCGCCGCGGACGCCGACGTCTACTTCCATACCGACGCCGTGCAATCCGCCGGGAAATTACCAATTGACGTGAACGCGCTGCGCTTGGATTTGCTGTCCCTCTCGGGCCACAAATTTTATGCGCCGAAGGGCGTCGGAGCGCTGTACATCCGCGGAGGCACGCGTTTGCAGCAGCTTCTTTACGGTGGCCATCACCAGCGAGGGTACCGGCCCGGCACGGAAAACGTTGCTGGGATCGTCGGCTTGGGCGAGGCCGCGGAGCTTGCCAGAAAGTCATTGGCCGACGACGCGGCGCGAATTTCTGCTTTGCGCGACCGTTTGGAGCGAGGGCTGCTTTCGCGCGTGCCACACTCGCAAACAAATGGCGCCCACGCTCCTCGCACCCCGAACACGACGAACATTACTTTTCCGGGGATAGAAGGCGAAGCCCTGGTGATCACGCTCGATTTGAAAGGGCTCGCGTGTTCGACGGGGGCGGCGTGCTCATCCGGCGCCGTCGAGCCTTCTCATGTGCTTACGGCGATCGGCCTCAGCCCGGAGGAAGCGCGCTCGAGTCTACGTTTTAGCCTGGGCCGACACAGCACGGACGCGGAGATCGATTTCGCGTTGGAACTTGTGCCGGCTGCGGTCGACCAGCTTCGTGAGCTATCGCCGACTTACCGCAAGGAAGCTGCGACACGTTCCTAGGGCAGCGGACGCAGTTCTAGCGCATCTACTAAAGAGACTCGCACGCTGCCCCACCGCCGGCCGCGGACTTGCTGCGCACGAAACAGAGTTTTCCCGTAAAATGATTAGAGCATGAGCAGCGCAACACAATTCGATACTCTGCGCGCCACCGCGGAACTCCAGAGCGGCTTGATTGCCGTGGCCATGAGCGGCGGCGTAGATTCCTCCACTGTCGCGGCACTCCTGCAACAGCAAGGGCATCCGATCATCGGGCTGACCATGCAGCTCTGGAACCAGCGCCGCCTCCCGGAGTTGCAGGGTGATGGCCCCGCTCAACATCGCTGCTGCTCGCTAGATGACGTGTACGACGCCAAGCGTGTGGCGCAGCATCTTAATTTTCCCCACTACGTGGTGAATTTTGAGCAGCAATTCGAGGCGCGCGTAATTCGCCCGTTTGTGGACCAATATTTGGCCGGGCGCACGCCCATCGCGTGCACGAATTGCAACACGGACGTAAAGTTCGAGCCGCTGTTGCGCATGGCACGGCAGATTGGCGCGGAGCGGCTAGCCACCGGGCATTACGCGCGTATTCGACGCAATGCGCAGACCGCCCGCTGGGAGTTGTGGCGCGCCAGCGACGATAGCAAGGATCAGTCTTACTTTCTCTGGGGACTGACTCAGGATCAGCTTGCGCGCAGCGAATTCCCTCTGGGCGAACTCACCAAGGAAGAAGTGCGCACCGTTGCGCGAGTGGCGAACCTTCCCGTGGCCGACAAGCCCGAAAGCATGGAGCTTTGTTTCGTTCCCAACGGGAATTACGTCCAGTTCATTGAGGCCTATTCGCGGGAGCGAGGTTCAGCTCTGGCGAACACCGATGGAGAGATTGTGTCCGAAGATGGCGTCGTTGTGGGGCGTCATAGCGGCGTGCACAATTTCACCATCGGGCAGCGGAAGGGGTTAGGGTTCGCTGCCGGCAAGCCACAGTACGTGATCGCGATTGACCGCGAGAAGAATCGCGTGGTCGTAGGAAATGACGAAACGCTGCGTACCACTACGTGCGATGTGCAAGACGTGAACTGGATCGCTCACGGATTTTCCGCTGAGCCTCTGCGCGCCACGGTAAAGATTCGCCATAAGCACGTGCCCGCCGAGGCCACCATTGCACCGTTGGACGCACTTAACGCGCGCATTGTGTTTGACGCTCCGCAGCGTGCCATTACGGCTGGTCAAGGCGCTGTTTTCTACGATGGCGAGCGCGTACTGGGTGGCGGCTGGATCCGCTAAATAAAAAAGGCAGGCGCCAAAGCGTCTGCCTCTCTAGGCGTTAAATTTGAAATCGCGCTAAATAAACAGCTCTTCTTCATGCTCCAGCGGTTCTTCCGGCCGCCGATTCCCCCTCCGCGAGCGCAGCAGGTCAATCCCCACCTTGATGCCTTGCATCAGGGCGGAGACCTTCTGCACGGGCCGCCACACGTTGTGCGAGAACTTCGACCCCGCGTCCTCCATCGCTTCCAATGCGCCGGTCAGAATGCGGTCAGCGCGTACAAGCTGCCCCCGCAGCCGGTCGGACGCTTCGGTGAAAACGCGGTCCACCTTTTGGGCTTGCGCGCGCGCCAAGTACACGACATGGGCGGCGTCGGCCACCATTTCCGAAATTTTCGGTTGCGTGTCCTCGATAAAGTATTGCACCCGGCTGAGGATCGGGGTCAAGCGCGTTTCCAGGTCACCCGTGAAGCGCTCCAGGCGCTCCGCGAGGCGTTTCATCTGCAGGAACAGCGCGGTGAGCATGGCTGTCTGCACGACGATGGCGACTGATGCGACCACAACGAAGATTTGAACCCACTTCTCCATGGCTTACCCCCAGCGCCCTGCCAGGGCGGACCCTATCGCTAAGATGTACCTGCGGGGCGTTCAAGACCGCAGGCTCACAAACTTTGCCGCAGCCTGTCCTAACGTCTAACCTAAGACGATTCAGGACTTCGCCGACTCGCGCAGATATGCTTCGCGACCCGCTTCGACAGCGGACGCGATCGAGTCCTTCTTGCGCACCGCCACGTCCTTGCTGCGCTCGATTAGTTCGTCAGCGCGCTCGCGAAGTTCCCGCGCTTTGCGCTGCGCATAGTCCCGGCCTTCATCGGCCTTTTTGGAGAGCAGGTCGCGCGTCTCTTCACCAGACTTGGGCGCAAACAGCACGCCGACCAGTGCGCCAACACCGAGGCCTACGAGGAAGTAAGTAACCTTTGATCCGACATTGTCCGCCATAGAAACCTCCACGGGAACCGTAGCATAGCGATGAGTGCAGTGCAATACAGGCTAACCGCTTTCAGGGCCGAATTGCGGTTAAACCGCCTATTTCGCGCGGCTTGCGGTCACTTCCGCGTCCAAATGCGCCAGGATCGCATCGGCGACTTTAGGTGAAACGACGCGACTCAGCTTTTCTTTCCCCGCCCTGCGCAAATTTGCGATGCTGCCAAATTCGCGCAGCAACTTCTGAACGGTGCGCGGCCCGACACCGGGAATATCGCTCAGCGGCGTCTTCGTTTGCCGCTTGCCACGGCGTTGGCGATGAAAACTTACCGCAAAACGGTGGGTTTCATCGCGAATCTGTTGAATCAGGTGCAGTACTGGGGAGTGGCGGTCCAGAATGCACGGCTCATCTTCCTGGCCGAGGATGTACAGGATTTCTTCTTTCTTCGCGATGCTGGCCAGCGGCTGATTGATGATCTGCAACGATTCCAAAGCTTGTGCCGCGGCGTGCAGTTGACCGATGCCGCCGTCAATCAAGATCAAGCTGGGCATCGGCCGCTTCTCTTCCAGCATCCGGCGATAGCGGCGAGTCACCGCTTCACGCATGCTGGCGAAATCGTCGTTTTGGCGAAGTACCGGCAGAGCGCCAGCGGATGCACCGTTTCCTCCGTCGCCGCGAATGATGAACTTGCGGTATTCCGATTTCGTCATCCGGCCGTCTTCCCAGACGACCATGGATGCCACCGTGTCCGTGCCTTGCATGTGCGAAATATCGAAGCACTCGATGCGGCGCGGCTCTTCCAGCAAATTCAGAGCATTCTGCACCGCTTCTCCGATGGCCTTCGAGCTGGGTTTCAGGACGCGGAAGCGCTGTTCGAAGGAGTGCTTGGCATTATTTTCCACGAGATCTAGAAACGCGCGCTTGCTCCCGCGTTGCGGCGTGAAAATCTCGACTTTGTGGCCGGCGCGCTCCGTCAGCGTCTCTTCCAACAGCGCGCGGTCCTCGAAATCAATCGGCACGTGGATGGCTTTTGGCAAGTATTCCGCTTCCAAATAAAGCTGCTTCAGTAGCGACGGCACGAATTCGTGGGGATCGAATTCTGCGAGGTCTTCCCAGTAAAATTCGCGGCGGTCCACTACGCGACCGCCCCGTAGGTGGAACAGGTTCGCGGAGACCAGCGGCGGCTCGGCATAGTACGCAAGGACGTCGGTATCATCGCCCTGCGCGGCGGCGATGCGCTGGCGCTCCTCAATGTCTTCCAGGGTGCGCAGCAAATCGCGATAAGCGGCGGCCTGCTCGAAAAGCTCTTGCTCGGCGGCGGCGGCCATGCGTTCTTCCAGGCTCTTCATCAAATCGTGGCGCCGGCCCTCTAGAAACATGCGAGCATCGCGTGCGGCCTCGGCATAACGCTCACCGGTCGTAAGGCCGTCGACGCACGGGCCTTGGCAGCGCTTGATGTAATACTGCAAACAAGGCCGCGGGTGATTGCGCTCTAAATCCACCGTGCAGCTCGGCACGAGGAAGCGTTTGTGAATGAAATGCAAAATGCGTCGCGCCAAGCCCGCCGGAAAATACGGCCCGAAATAGAGTGAACCATCCTTCTTGATGCGCCGCGTGAAATACACACGCGGGTACTTTTCCGCGGCGGTGAACTTGATGTAGGGATAAGTCTTGTCGTCGCGCAGAAGGACATTGAATTTCGGGTGATACCGCTTGATGAGATTGTTTTCGAGGGCCAGGGCCTCGCGCTCGTTGTCGACCACGATCGTTTCCAGGTCGGCAATTTCGCGAACCAAGGAACCCGTTTTGGCGTCCATCCACCGCGACTCGAGGAAATACGAGCGCACGCGGTTGCGCAGGGAACCCGCCTTGCCCACATATAAGACGGCCCCCGCGGCGTCCTTGAACAGGTACACCCCGGCGCTTTCGGGAAGGCCCGCCGCTTTTTCGCGAGGTTCCATCAGGCAATCTTCAGAATTCGGAGCTCAGGGTTCCGATTTGGATACAACTTCCATCATACTAGAGCCAATCGGATAGCGGAGAGGCGCAGGTGCCGAGCGAGAGATGAAGGGTAGACGGCCATTACATTGGATGCGGGCGATGGCAGGGATCGTCCTTCTTCTAGCGGGATTGTCGCTGCGCGCTCAGGAACCGGCGCCGGAGTCCTCTTCCAAACCTGCCAATGCGCCAGCGCCAAAGAAACCCGAGAAGAAGAAGCAATCGGACAATGCCACGCAGAATGCGCCGGACCAACCCGCGTGGGATCCGCTGCGCGCCGAAAAAGACCTAGAAGTCGGCCAGTATTACATGAGGAAAGGCGACGTGGACGCCGCGATCGACCGTTTTCAGGATGCGACCACGGCAAAGCCCGGTTACGCAATTCCCTTCCGCTATTTGGGCGAAGCGCAGGAAAAGAAGGGCTTGCGCAAGCAAGCCATCGCGTCGTATTCGCGCTATCTCGATCTTTATCCTCACGCCGAGGACGGAGACAAAATCCGAAAGAAAATCGAGAAGCTGCGCAGGGAGGTGGAGCGCAAGAAAAAATAACGGGTGCGGTTTTTCGGCGTTCTCAGCCTCTTGGCCTTATCCGTTTTTGTTGATTCTCTTCAACGTGCCAAACGGTCGAGCACTCGCCGGGCGCGCTCAAATTCCGCAAAGCGCTTCTCTTCCTCACGGAACTCGCGCGAATGCGACACTAAACTGCAGCCCGAATGCCGCGTAGGATGCTTCACATGCAGCATTTCATGAAACAGAACATACTCCACCGCAAATTGCGGCACTCCCGGCCGGTCCATGCGCCGGTTCAGCAGAATATGGTTTGGGCCGGGATCGTAGCAGCCGAATTGCCGTCGCCAACTTCGATTGCTCCAGCCGATGTGCGGACGCTCCAGCTTGCCCTCGAAATACTTGGCGTTCAGCTCGTGAAATAGTTTTTCGAGATCAAAGTGGCGCCCCTGCGGACCCGCCGCGCCTGGCCGAATGCGCCGCCGGCGCATGTGATTGATGCGTTCGCGCGTGCGCTGCGAGCGCGCATAGTTCAAATAGGGCGCGGTCAGGGCTGCGGTGGCTCTGCGCCGGTACATACGCGACAAAAGCAGTGCAGCCGCGCCTTCCAAGACCTCGAGTGGCGCCCGCCGCAAGAGGTCAGAGAATCGAACATACACCGTATCCTCGCGGCGGCGTATGGTTAACGCCAAGCTGCTATACGGATAAAATTCCACGCGAAAACGCGGTGGCCGTCCTTCGCATCCCAGGCGCGTATACACTCGCTGGAACAACGCTGCGCCTCCTGGAACAATTTCGCTGGCCCCGCCCATACGATTGACGATCTTAGGCTTCAATTCTCGGAAGTTCTCCTGATCTTTCGAGTGCGCTCAACCGGCTAATTCTTACGACGTACGGGAGGCGGCGCAACGGCTTTTTTGGCCTTCTCCGCATCATTCATGGCATCGCGGGTTCCTTCGATGGCGTCGTCCAAATTGTCTTTGTAGATTTCAATTTCAACTGCGTCCGCCGAAACTTTCTCCAAGGCTTGCAAAAACTCCTTTGTCTTGTCGGCCATCAGATCGATTCCCGGCCGAATGTTCTCCTGCTTCTGAATGCCGAGCTGAACCAGGTCCGCGGCATCGTCCACGCAGCCGACGTAGGCGTTCATCAAGGCGTTTAGCATTTCCGGATGCTTGTTGGATGACGGATGCTGCAATTCATACTGAAACTTCTTCAGCCGGTCCTCCGCAAACGTAAGAAACAACTTGATACGTTCGTTCGTGTTCTCCGCGTCGCGGATCTTGTCGGCCTCAAGCGCGGACAGATAGTCCTTCTGCGCCGCCCGCGATGAAGGAGCGAACAAGCTCGCAACGAGGACGACTAGGAATAAACATCGAGACGCAGCGTTCTTCATGGTGATACTCCCGATGTTTGCGCGCCTGGCGCGTTCTTACCGGCGGGCTTCTTCTCGTGCGGGTGCCGGGGAAACAGCAACGCCAGCAGTTCATCATCTATGTTTGCGAGGTCGCGGCGCACGATCTCCAGCGGCGGCCGAAACTCGTCCGGAGCGACCACCAGCACTTCGTCTACCTCGCGCAGGGACTTGTGCACATGAATCTGCAATTGCTTGAACCCATTGGTGTGGCGTTCCGCGTCCGGGTGATCTTTCTTTAGCGCATCGACAGCCGCTCGCGCATTGTCGCGGTATTTCTCCATCACGAATCCTATGGTCTTGTAATCGCTGGCCTGCGAGGCGCGGCGAGTTTGCTCGAGTTGCGCGTCGCCCAGCTTCTCCAGCAACTTGGCCTTGTGGACAGAATTCGTCTCGCGGTCGAAGCGCGCCTGTAGCCCATTCACATCCTCCGGCGCCGGCCGCGCCATTCCGGCCGAAACGCTTGCAATCGCGATGGCCAGCAGACTCGCCCCCCAGCGACTCATGCTTATCTTTTCTCCTCCAGCATGTGCTTCAAGACTTTGCTCCTCTGCTGCGCTTGCCAGATCTGGTCCGAGGTTTTTCCCTGCTCGAGCGCCAAAAACTTGTCATACGCCTCCAGCGCGGGTTTGAACTGGCGCAGCTTATCGTAGCAGAGCGCGCGAATAAACCACGCCCCGGAAGCGGGCGGTTCCGCTTTTGCAATCACGTCCAAGGTGGCAAGAGTTGCGGGACAATTTCCCGCGAGGTAATAGGTTGAGCTGAGATCCTTCCAATACACCAGGTTGTCAGGATTGAGTTGCAAAGCCGCTTTCAGCTCTTTCTCGGCTGATGGGAAGTCGCGCTTCTGTAAGTAAACGCGGCCCAGGCCGCCAATCAGCTGCGCATCATTGGGCGCCAGCGCGATGGCCTGGCGCAGCGTCGCGCTGGCATCGGCGAATTTCTTCTGCGCGATCTGAATATCCGCGCGCTGGCGCAGTGCGTCCAGCGATGGCGGTTTCCCGGCTTCGGCACGGTCAAGTTCCGCAAGCGCGGCATCGTACTCCTGCGCATTTATCAATAAATGGATCAGCCGGACGCGTGCGCCAGAATCGTCGGGTATGACCGCCAGGTACCTGCGGTAGGCATCCGCCGCTTCAGGCTTATTCTGCGCCTCCAAGCTTTGCGCCAGTCCTTGCAAGATCTCGGGTGCATCCGGTCGAAGTTCCAACGCATGGCGAAACCTGGCCTCTGCATCCGCTGGCTTGCCTCGGCGCAGGTCAAGAGCGCCGAGGTAATGATTGGCCGTAAGGTCATTGGGATCGAGGTGCAAGACGCCTTCAAAAGATCTCGCCGCGCTTTCTTGATCACCCGAGCGGTCCTGCGCAACCGCTAAGAGGGACCGCGGCCTGCTTTGCGCCGGGAGCAATTCAACCGCTTTGCTTAGCGGCACAATGGCCGCGGCATATTGTTGCTTATCCAGCAAAAGAATCCCCAGATTTAAGTAAGCCTCGGGCATTTTGGCGTCGAGCGCAATAGCCCGCTCGTATTCGGCGCGCGCCTCATCGCCACGCTTCAGCGCTGTGTAGACGTACCCCAACTGGAAATGTACGTACGCCACTTCTGGTTTTTCTGCTATGAATTTCTGCAGCGGCGCTAATGCCGCGTCGAAGCTGTTGGCGTCGATATCTCGCTGCGCTTCGTCGAGGAGATCATTGAGCGGGTTCGCGATTTTTTGTTGTCGAGATCGCGCCTCCCGTTTTGTTTGGCCAGTAGCCTGTGGCTTCGCTGCGCTCCAGCCATCGAAACAGAACGCAGGTTGCGTTCCGAACACTAGGAAGGTGAAAAGAGGCGCGGCTCGCCGCAACAACAGGCTGAGCCGCGATGGAAAATGATTCATGGTTCGATGACTGGAACGCCGGCTCCATTTGCCAATGTAGCCGCGTGGCCTGTTGACTTGGATGCGCCATTCCCGGCGTGTTTTGCCTGACCGTTCGCGTTGAGCACGCGCGCCAGATACTTCCCAGTGTGTGATTGCGGATTGCGCGCCACCTGCTCCGGCGTCCCCGTGGCGATCACTTTGCCGCCCATGTCCCCGCCTTCCGGTCCCATGTCGATCAGCCAATCCGCGGACTTGATGATGTCCAGGTTGTGCTCGATGACGAGGAGCGACGAGCCCGATTCCAGGAGCTTACGAAATGCCGCCAACAGCTTTGCGATGTCGTCGAAGTGCAACCCAGTTGTAGGCTCGTCGAGAATATAAAGGATGCCGCGATTTTCCGTGTGCGTCAGGTGCGAGGCAAGTTTCAGCCGCTGCGCTTCGCCGCCAGAGAGCGTCGTGGCCGATTGTCCCAGGCGTAAGTAACCCAGTCCAATTTCGTTGAGCACCCTTAATTTCGAGACAATCTTCGGCACCTGGGCGAAAAACGCCAGCGCTTCGCGCACGGTAAGACCCAGCACGTCATGAATGTTCTTGCCGTGAAAATGCACGTCCAGCACGCTGCTCTTGAAACGCGTGCCCCGGCATTCTTCGCAGATCAGCTCAACGTCCGCCAGAAATTGCATCTCCACCGTCACGGTGCCGTCACCCTGGCACGTTTCGCAGCGCCCGCCAGGAACGTTGAAGGAAAAATGCCCGGCGGTATAGCCGCGGCGTTTGGCATCTGGAGTGTCGGCGAAGACTTCGCGAATCGCGTCGAACGCTTTCAGGTACGTAGCCGGATTCGAGCGCGGCGTGCGGCCAATCGGCGACTGATCGACGATGACTACCTCCGTGATCTGGTTATCGCCTTCCAATCGGTCGCAAAACTCTTTCACGCTGCCGCCATTGCGCTTCGCGGCCAACGCGCGATAAAGCACGTCGTGAACTAGCGTGGATTTGCCCGAACCGCTGACCCCGGTGACAACCGTCAGCGTTCCCAGAGGAATCATCAGGTCAACGTTTTGCAAATTGTGCAGGCTAGCCCCAAAGAGTCGCAGAAACTTCCCGCTCGGTCGATGCCGGTTATTCGGAACCGGAATGCGCAGCTCGCCATTCAGATAGCGGCCGGTGAGCGATTTGTGCTCGCGCAGCATTTCGTCGTAAGCGCCCGCGAAGAGCAGCTTCCCGCCGAGCTCCCCGGCCCCGGGGCCAAGGTCGATAATGTAGTCGGCAGCCTGAATCGTGTCCGGATCGTGTTCGACCACCAAAACCGTGTTGCCCAAGTCGCGCAGCGATTTCAAAATATCGATCAGCCGCTGGGTGTCCCGCGGATGCAGGCCAATCGAGGGCTCGTCCAACACGTACAGCGCGCCGACAAGGTGCGACCCAAGTGATGTGGCCAGCTGAATGCGTTGCGATTCCCCGCCGGAAAGCGTCGAAGTCAGCCGGTCCAGCGAAAGATAGTCCAGCCCGACTTCGTCCAGAAATTGCAGCCGCGACCGTATTTCCTCCAGGATCTTGTCTGCAATTTTGGTTTGCGCTTCCGTGAGCTGCAAACCGGCAAAAAATACGCGCGCCTCCTTCACCGTAAGCGTGCAGATCTCCGTGATCGACTTCCCCGCGACCCGCACGGCACGCGCTTCCGCACGCAGCCGCGTCCCGCCGCAGTCCGGGCACGTCGCATACCCACGATAGCGGCTCAGAAATACGCGCACGTGCAACTTATACTTCTTGCGTTCCAGCCAATTGAAAAAGCCCTTCACGCCGTCAAAATCATTTTCCGGATCGCCCTCCAGGATCGATTTCCGCTGGTCCGCGGTCAGGTGCCGCCAGGCGACATTCGTGGGGATGTCCTGTGTGCGCGCAAATTTTTTGAGCTCTTGAAACAATGCTTTGTAGCGCGGTTTGCTCCACGGTTCGATTGCGCCTTCATCCAGAGACTTGCTCGCGTCCGGGACGACCAGGTTCAGATCGAAATCGATCGTATTGCCGAAGCCCTGACAGCGCGGGCAAGCGCCATAAGGGTTGTTGAAAGAAAAAAGTCTTGGCTCCGGTTCTTGGTATAGCGTTCCGTCGTTCTTGCATTCAAATCGCTCGTTAAACACAAGCCGTTCCGCCAGTTTTGCTGCTGCGTCTCCGACAAATTCCAGGATCGCTTCCCCGCCTGCCTCGCGATAACAAATTTCAATCGAGTCCACCAAGCGCGCCCGCGATTCCGGGCTGACCGCCAGCCGGTCGACCACCACATAAACCGGCCGAGTAAAGTCCACCTCCAGCAGCGTTTCCGGCGAAGAAAATTCGTGTAGATGGCCGTCCTGATATAGCCGGTTGAAACCACGCTTCTGGATTCCGCTGAGCGCATTGCGCAAGGCTTCTTGCGAAGGCGGCGCCGTTTTTTTCTTCGCGCCGCGGCGTCCGGCGGCGGGCTGCTCCTGCGCAATTCGCAGCTCGTAAAGAACATAAAAGCGACGCCCGGGGGCGAGAGAAAGAACCTTGTCTGCAATTGCTTCCGGACTATCGCGGCGTACCAGCGCGCCGCATTTGATACAAAAAGTTTGCCCGCAGCGCGCAAAAAGCAAACGCAAGTAATCGTAGATCTCGGTGGCCGTCGCCACGGTAGAGCGCGGATTGCGTGTCGAATTCTTCTGCCGTATCGCTACGGCCGGCGCAATCCCGGATATTTCATCCACATCCGGTTTTTCCATGCGCTCCAGAAATTGCCGCGCGTACGCGGAAAGCGATTCCACGTAGCGCCGCTGCCCCTCCGCATAAATCGTGTCGAAGGCGAGCGAGGATTTGCCGGAGCCGCTGACACCGGTCACCACGGTGATGGCGTTGTGCGGCACCTCCAGGCTGATATTCTTCAGGTTATGGACGCGAGCGCCACGGATCGAAATTACGTCCTGGCTGGTGTTCACCGGTATGAGTTCGTTTGTCGCCACAGGGAAGCCCAGACAGCGCGTTCGGAGAGCGCCGCCCAAACTTCAAATTATACGGTGAGCGTGCGGGCAGGGCAAACCAACTATTACGGCTCCTCGATCAGGCTGATCTGACCGACGCCGCCTTCGACTTTAAGGTGAATGGTGGCGGGAGTTTTGCCATAGGCATCATTGGTGTATTCGCCGTTGTCGTGGCGCAGTCCATGCGCGTCGACCGCGCCGATACCTCCTGATGCTTGGACCACGACTCCAACTTTTCTGGGCAGACGGATCGTCACCTGGCCAACGCCGCCCTCCAGGTTCGCGACCAAGTCATTCTTGCGGTCGCCCGTCAGGTCCAGATCCGCTTGGCCGGCGCCCATGGACATTTCCAAGCGCGTCACCGCCATATCGCGAAGCCGCAACTGGCCACGACCTGCTCCCATTTCCACTTTCAATTCCAGAGGCACTTCGCTGTTGAAGCGCAAATTCCACTGATTGTGTTTGGGACCGAAGTGCATGCTTCCATCATCCTGAGAAATAGTCAGGTGGCCGACGCCGCCCGCGACGTTATAGTCTACGCGCGGAGTTTCGTACGACGAGCTATAGTCGAAATCGGCGTCCAGCAGATGGCTGGAGCCACCGCTGATATCGATTTCACCCGAGCTTGCATCCAGAGATACGTTGACCGACTTAGCCCCCTGCCGCTCCACCATCCGCGAATTGTGCTGCACCTCGTTGGAATAGCGGCGATCGCGCGTAAACGCCCGGCCGTGCCAGAAGAGAATGACCAGCACCAGCACGAAGGCCAGCGCCCCTATCGTCGCTCCGAGAGATACGCCCCCAGACCGCGCCGTGCCATCTGGATTTTGCCGCCCGCGCGTGGCATCCCACATCTTGCCTAGTCCAATAAATACCAAGATCAGCGGCCAGTAGGTGCGCAGGATTGGCCAGGGATCAAAAGCCGGCCGCCAATTCGCGTACAAGAACATCGCGCCGAGGGTGATGAGCACGATCGGGACAACTAGGGAAGTTCGCCGGGAAGACGTAACGTTGGCCATTCGCACACCTCTTCCTTCTTTACTACGCACAGCTCGGAAGAAAAGTTCACCTTTGCTGGATGATCGCAATTCTTGCAGACAGCATACCGCTTGATCCGCGGGCGCTGCAACGCCAGCGACCTCTGGCCTATGCTACAGTCGCGAGTGTCGAAGGAGACGAAGGAGCGGGCGATGGCCGCCTGGAACAGAGTTATCTGGATCGTTTTGGACAGCGTAGGCATCGGCGAATTGCCGGACGCTGCAGAATACGGCGACGTAGGACGCAACACGTTAGGTCACATCGCGGAATCGCGCTCTCTGCAATTGCCTAATTTGGTGCGGCTCGGTCTGGCGAATATCGCGCCCCTGAAACATTTACAGCCCATCGCAGCGCCTCTCGCGGCGTACGGAAAAGGCAAAACGCATTCACCGGGAAAAGATACAACCACCGGACATTGGGAAATGGCCGGAGTATGGCTCCAGCAAGCGTTTCCCGTTTACAAAAATGGATTCCCCCCCGAATTGATTTCCGACTTTGAGCGCTTGATTGGACGCAAAACCATCGGCAACAAGCCTGCCTCCGGGACGGAAATCATCAAGGAGCTGGGCGAAGAGCACGTGCGCACCGGCAAGCCCATCGTTTACACCTCGGGCGACAGCGTGTTTCAGATCGCCACGCATGAGGACGTAATCCCGATCCGCGACCTGTATCACATGTGCGAAATTGCGCGGAAACTGCTCGACGGCCCGCATCGCGTGGGACGCGTGATAGCACGCCCGTTTGCGGGCCCCGTCGGCAATTTCGCGCGCACGTCGCGGCGGCACGACTATGCCGTCGACCCACCGAAACCAATGCTTCTTGACGTTCTTGAGGACCGTGGCGTGCCCGTTTTCGGCATCGGCAAGATTCACGACATTTACAACGGGCGTGGCGTGCAAGACTACGTCACCACAAAGAGCAATGCCGATGGCATGGAGAAATTGACCACCGCCGTCCGCGACCGGCAGCAAGGACTCAGCTTCTGCAATCTCGTCGATTTCGACATGCTGTACGGGCACCGCAAAGACGTGGAAGGATTTGCCAAATCGCTCGAAGAGTTCGATCAATTGCTGACCGGATTCTTGCCGCTGCTGCGGCGCTCCGATTTGCTCCTGGTCACGGCCGATCACGGCTGCGATCCCGATCCGCGCTGGGAGACCACGGACCATTCGCGCGAATACGTGCCAATTTTGGCGTACTCCCCTGCCACACCCTATGGCGCCAACCTGGGCATTCGCGAAACGCTCGCAGATATGGGTCAGACCATTGCGGAGAATTTTGGCACCACGATTCCGCACGGAACAAGCTTTCTGCGCGAAGCCACCGCAGCCTCTGCCTCGGGTAAACGCGTCAGTGTATGAAGAGCGGGACGAATAAGTTTTAGGCCAGCATTTCGCCGGAAAAATCCTCCTGTCCCATCGGGCAGTTAACCCCTCTGCCCGTCCGTGCAGGTATCTCCGCCCACACAGCGCGCGATTCGCACGCGTGCACGTCGCAAATTCTTTCAGAATGGAAGCGTTGACGGGGGATGACTTTCCCGCCTGAGAGTAAGTCCCAAATGAACGCTTCCCGATTAGCCAGAAAATTCCGCCATTGTTTATCGATTACCGCCCTGATTTCATCGGCGCCGCTATTCTTCGCGAGAGCTTGTCTGGGGCAGACGGACGCGAATGCAGCTCGCAACAACTATGTAGTGTCTGTCCAAAACTTGAAGGGGGAACGCAAAGCGCATGCGGCGTTCGCCAAAGGCAGTCAAATGCTGGAAAAGGGTGACGCCCTCGGGAGCATCTCATATTTTCAGCAGGCCATCGCGGAATACCCGGAACATTACGAGGCCTACTATGATTTGGGCGTCGCACATTTCCGGCTAGCGCATCTGATAGAAGCGGAGCAGGCCTTCCAGAAAGCAATCGACATCACGAAAGGAAACTTTGCGCCGCCACAGTTCGGCCTCAGTGCAGTTCTCTGCCACAACTCCGAATTCTCGCAAGCGGAAAGGGTGCTCGAGCGCGCACTAGAGTTGGAGCCGGGTTCTGCGGTCGGCAAATACTATTTGGGTTGGGCGCAGTTTGGATTGAATCGCCTACTTGAGGCCGAACGCTCCCTCGAGCAAGCCTTGCTGCGCAATGCCAATTTCGCGGACGCCTACGTTTTGCTGACAAGAATCCACTTGCGCCAGCACAACCTGCCCGCCGCAAGTAAAGATTTGGAATCGTATTTGAAAATCGAACCTCAGAAAGAACAAGCCAGAACTTTAGCGCAACACATCAAGCAAGAGATGGCGCAAGAAGCCGCCGTAGTCGCCAGCTCCCGACCGTAAGACTGTTTAGTTGCCCGACGCAGTGCCAGCGTTAGACACGCCAGGCGCGTAGTAACCGTTGCGCGTGCGTGCCACGAGCTTACCGCGACCGCGCGGCGGGATCACTTCTACCTGAACCGCGCGGAACGTGCCATCGCGCTTGATGTTTGTCGGATAGTAGGCAAGGGTATACTGATTTCGGATATCGTGCGCCACCTGCTCGCAAATGTTGTGCACGTCTTCCACGTTCTCAGGAAAATAGGCAAGCCCGCCGGAGGCCTTGGCAATTTCCTCCAGAGCGCGCTTCGCGCGCTTGGCGCTCTTCTTGCTCTCCTCGCTTAGCAAGCCGATGGTGTAGATCACCGTGTCGGTCTTCTGAACCTCACGGACCGTTTTCTCTAGCGAGCTATGGCTGGTGTTGTCTTCCCCATCCGTCACGATCAGCAGGACCTTCTTGTCCTTGCTTCCTTTCTTCACGTGGTCCAGCGAACCAATGATCGCGTCGTACAGCGCCGTGCTGCCGCGGGAGTCAATGCGCTCCAGCGCCTCTTTCAATTCCGGGACGCTGTTCGTGAAATCCTTGTCCAGATCCAGATAGAAATCGTCGTTGAAGTTCACGACAAAGGCTTCGTCCTGCGGATTGCTGGCTTCCACCAAGGTTATTGCCGCCTGGTTCACGCGCGGCCGTTTGTCGCGCATACTTCCGCTATTGTCGATGACCAGGCCCATGCTCACGGGCACGTCCTCGCGCTTGAAGACGGAAAGTTTTTGCTCGGCCTTGTCCTCGAAAACGCGAAAATTGTCCTGCTTCAATCCATCAGCGAAACGTCCCCGATCATCCAGCACAGTGGTGTGCAGGACCACGAGATTCACGTCCACGCGAATCTTGGAATCTTGCGGCGGGCCGGGAGGGGGCGGCGCGCTGGGTGCCGCGGGAATTTGCGCGAGCGCGACTCCTACCACGAAGAGGAGCGCAAACGAGACAGACAAAGTGAGCAAGCCACGGCGAGAAACCACGGAAAGCTTAGTGGCTGGGTGCGTAGTACCCAGTCTTCGAGTAAACGTTAAGGGGAGGAAGCCCCTTGGGCGCGCGCAGCTTGATCTTGATTTTTCGCCACCGCGCGTCATGCGCCTTATTGCTTGGCCGATATCCCAGGACATATTGGTTTCGCAGCTCCATGCCGATTTTTGATGCAATGTCCGGAAGCTCATTAAGGTTCTCAACGGCAAACACGCGGCCACCCGTCATTTCGGTGACTTCGCCCAACAACGATGGGCCGTTGAGCTCCTCGGGCGTCCGGTTGCGATAACCAAGCGGGTCGAAAATGCCGATGGCATAGAGCTGGGTGTCGGCTTCCTTTACGAGGCGCTTGATGTCGCTCTCATTGTAGCGACTATGATTATCTCCTCCATCGGACAGGATGAGCAAGGCGCGCTTGCCGTTGCGTGCACCCCTCATCTGGCTCAGGCCAAGATAGATGGCGTCGAGCAGCGCCGTGCGTCCCTTCGGCGCGGTGAGCATCATTCGGCTCTGCAGGTCCTCGATGCTGTTTGTGAACGAACTGGTGAGCTCCGCGCGCTCGTTAAAGCTGACCAGAAAAAACTCGTCCTGCGGATTGGCTGTCTTGAAGAATTGCAACGCCGCTTCGCGCGCCTTCCCTATTTTGTTGGCCATGCTCCCGCTGAAATCAAAGATCACGCCTATCGAGATGGGCACGTCCTCGGAAGAAAACGTGACAACTTCCTGCTCGATATTGTCTTCATACACGCGGAAGTTGTCGGGGTCGAGCCCGGTTACCAAACGATTGTAAGGATCCGTGACCGTCACATTGATCAACGCGAGGTCCACATCCATGTGCAATCCGTTATTGGGCTTGATGGCAAAGCCGGGCGTGTCTTTTTTCACTTCCTCTTTGGGCTTCGCGGCATCTTTGGATTTAGCATCCTCATTTGGCTTGCCATCGCCTTTTGCCGTCAGACTGTCGTCGGTTTCGGAAGGGTTCTGCGCAGCGGCGGGCACGGAAGCGAGAAGCAATGTGAGGCCGAGAGACAGGAGAATAACGAACCAACTAGAAACTCGGAACTGATGAACATCGCGCTTCACGGCTCCCTCACTTCGACCCGGACCTTGCAGGATCGGCCGCGCGGTAGGACTGCATGGAATTCTATCACTCATCATATACAAGACAAGAACAATCGTTGAATGCTTCCAAGAAATATTGTCAATCTTTTGTCAACGCGCTTCGCTGTTCCCATCACATGCGTCGCCAGCGATTCGATGAACTGTCCCATGCTTGCCAGCACCGGGAAGTTACAGTAGAACTGGCTGCGGAACAATGTAGGAAAGGCAAAAATCATGAGTTCGCCGAACGTAATCGTGGTAATTCCGGCACGCTACGGCTCCAGCAGGCTGCCGGGAAAGCCGCTCGTCTCCTTGGCGGGGAAATCCATGATCCAGCGCGTCTATGAGCGTGCCAAACTGGCACAGCGCGTGAACCGCGTCATTGTAGCTACGGATGACGACCGAATCGTGAAAGCCGTCCAGGAGTTCGGGGGCGAAGCGCGGATGACCCGGCCGGAGCATCGCACTGGAACGGAACGCGTTGCAGAAGTCGCCGCCCACGAGGGCGGGGATATCTTTGTAAACGTGCAAGGCGATGAGCCGTTGCTCGACCCCGTCGCCGTGGATACCGCCGTCGGGGCCCTGCTTGAGGAGCCGCAGTTGACCATTGCCACCGTCGCCACCCCCATCAAGGTCCCCGCGGACATCATGGACCCCAACGTCTGCAAGGTTGTTCTGGATTTTGACGAAAACGCCCTTTACTTCTCGCGAGCCCCTATTCCTTGGGTGCGCGATACCGCCGGGCATGTGCAGGCCCGGCACCTCAAACATTTGGGCCTATATGTTTTTCGCCGCGAGGCCCTGCTGGAGTATCCCACGCTGCCCCAAGGCGAACTCGAACGCATCGAGCAGCTCGAGCAGCTACGCTGGCTTGAGAATGGGTGGAAGATTCGCGTCGCCGAAGTAGAGCACGACGCCGTCAGTGTCGACGTTCCCGACGACGTCGCCCGCGTCGAGAAGCTGCTACAAAATGAAAACCGTCCAGCCTGAAACGCAAGCCGGACGGTTCCCTTCCATATCTTAGACTTCTTGGTCTTTACGGTGCTCCCTGCGGCGTAACCGACCCCGCTGTTACTCGGTTCGAGTCCGTGGCAACGACGTAGATCGTGTTCCCGGCCGCAACGTACGCCGCGAAATTAATAGTCGAGGATGGCGCGCCATTGCCCGGGCTGACCCTTACCTGGTAAGTGTTCCGGCCCGTTCCGGTTGCATTGAATGTGCCGCTCAGGGGTACACCGATAAAGATCGGACCGCGGCTCGAAGTGGTTCCAGGTTCAGTAAAGTCTGATGTGCCGGCCAGAGACCCAGCGCTAGCCTGTACGTATTGTCCAATGAAATCCTCCTCAAAACCAACGTTACCTGCGGATGGAATCGTCACTCCGCTCCAATTGAACACATAATTGCCCGCAAGCGCTGCGGTCGAGACGGATGAAGGCTGTGCTGACATACTCCCCGAGCCAACCAGGCCGTTGCTGATTTCGAGGAGCACAGCTTGCGTGGGCGAAAAGAGATAAAAGATGTACGAGAAGGTTCCGGCACTGGAATCCGTGAACATAAAGGTTCCACGTCCGGAGCCGGCCGCGTCAATCGTGTAGGTTCCTGAGTCTGGTCCGCGCGAGGTGTGGCTGCCAGCGTTGTTGTCGTCCAGAAAAATATTTGAAACCGCGCCAGCATTAAATGCTCCGCTCCCCGCACGCGCAATCGTCCCCAGGTTTCCCAGCACGGCAGCGCCGGCACTGATGAAAGCAAAATTTGCGTTCAAGTTGGCGACTTGCGTCGGAATCGTGCCTGTTTGCAGAAACGCGTCGCCGACGGTTATCGCATTCGCGTCCTCCTCTAGAAACCGCAGTCGCGTGCCGTCGACCACATAAAACGCCACCGTCTGGCCATTGATGTTCGCCATACCACGGCCATTCGAGCTTCCGAACGTGGGATCCAGGACAAAAGCCGCCGAATTTGTTGGTATGGGCGAAGGGCCGGAGATTCCCGCCCCACCGCCATCGTTGACATCGATTGTGCCGCCTGTGAGCCCGCCGGTGCCATTCGCGCCAAATTCACCCACAATCGCAAGCGGTGCTCCGGCCGAATCCTGCCCCGAAAGGTCAAACGCATATTGACCGCTAATCGCCGTCAGCGAAAAACTGTTCGCCGACTGCAGATCGAAGGAGCCGCTGGAAACTGCATTCCCATCGGTCTGAACGGCAACCCCGCCAGTTTTAGAGCTCAACGCAATATTCAGCCCGAGCGTGCCGCCTAGAGCTCCGCCGGTTAAAGTGAGTGTCCCGCGACCATCGGACCCAATACTGTATGTCCCGCCTGTGAACTGCACAGTGCTAAAGCCGACGCCAGCATCATTTACGTCCTCCACCGCAGCCGTGATGGTGCCACTCCCATTTGCAGTGAAGCTCCCCACTCGCGCGATGAGTCCGTTCCCGTTCGAGCCGCTCATCTCGAAGGCGTACTGCCCATTTAGGTCCGCGTTCGTAAAGCCCAGCGCTGGAGGCGGCGTTGTAGTGCTCGAACTGCTGCTACCGCCGCAAGCGGCCGCAAGCGCCCCAAGGCAAATTGCAAGGGGCAAAATGAGGTGCTTCACAGCGCACCTCCCTCGGTCCGCGGCCCCAGCTTGCCCATCGGCGCCAACGGGAAACCACGAGTCGTTCTTAACGCAACGGTCTGATTCCCTTTTTGAATGACGCGCGCTACAAACTGCGTGCTCGAACCGTAGAAGATAGTCTCGCCCACAATCTGGATGCTATCGCCGGCACTCAGGGACAAATGATTTGCCTCTAGGAGCCGCGCGTTTCCAAGGTGCACATCCACGACGCCAGATCCGGTTGATACCGTGACGTGTGGACCGAGCGGGGCCACAGACGACGACGGCGTGTATTGAATTACTGTTCCTTTCAGAACCGATTCGCGGGTAACGTCATAACTAAGATTTTTCTGTGAAACACTTGGGGCCTTTTGCTGCGCGCTAGCAATCGTAGAAAACAGAAGCGCACAGGCGAAACACGCGAACACCGTACGCCACCGAAGCAGTCGTATCATTTCGTTCCCTTTTTAAAGGCAAAGAGCCCCAGTTTGCCCGAGTATGTTTTGCCGCGCGATTGTGTAAGTTCCCGCCGCACGACGATTAAGTTCCGATGCTCAGTTGGATGGATGCGAAGGTCGCGGCGTTTACGCCCGGGATTAGCAGCGTTTCCAAAACGGCAACACCGCTCCTATCCCAACCCACCCGTAAGTAGGAACACGAATTCAGCGAAAAGGTTTCTCCCCTGTAGCGTGGGGCGAAGCCCGCGCAGCCCTGCGGCTTCTTCGACGGGATCGTCAAGGGAATGCCCGCGATTCCCAAAACACCAGAAAATCTTTGGATTTATTCGCGTCAGGAATGCGATTTGACACTTCGCCCTCTTCCGCCCATAATTGCTTGTACGTCACTCCTGCGGAGGGCTAACAAGCCCGCGAAATACGTAGTGCGGGCTCTAATGGATGGCGCCAAAATATATTTTTGTTACCGGTGGTGTTGTTTCCTCACTCGGAAAAGGCGTAGCGGCCTCCTCAATCGGTTGTCTCCTCGAAAGTCGCGGTTTCAAAGTCACCCTTCAGAAGTGCGATCCGTACCTTAACGTCGATCCCGGCACCATGAGCCCGTTTCAGCACGGCGAAGTCTTCGTCACCGAAGACGGCGCGGAGACCGACCTCGACCTCGGCCACTACGAGCGCTTCACCCACGCCAAACTCTCCCGCGACAATAACTGGACCACCGGCCGCATCTACGAAACCATTCTCACCAAAGAGCGCCGCGGCGATTTCCTCGGCAAGACCGTCCAGGTCATCCCCCATGTAACGGACGAAATCAAAGCCACCATCAGGAAAGTTTCCGAAGGCGTCGACGTCGTCATCGTCGAAATCGGCGGCACCGTCGGCGACATCGAATCGCTTCCCTTTCTCGAAGCCATCCGCCAAATGCGCCTCGAACTCGGCGCCGAAAACACACTCTTTGTCCACGTAACGTTGGTTCCCTTCATCGCCGCCGCCGGCGAACTAAAAACCAAGCCCACGCAACACAGCGTAAAAGAAATGCTGGGAATCGGTATCCAGCCGGACATTTTGCTCTGTCGCAGCGACCGCCACATCCCCGCCGACCTGAAAAAGAAAATCGCCCTCTTCTGCAACGTAGCCGAATCCTGCGTCATTTCCATGGAGGACGTCGACACAATCTACGCTGTGCCCGTCGAACTAGCCCGCGAAGGCTTAGACGCCCAAATTTTGCGCTCCCTCAAACTCGAGCATCATCCCCAGGACTTGCAGCGCTGGGTTGATTTGGTCGATCGCCTGCACAATCCCATCGGCGAAGTGCGCATCGCCATCGTCGGCAAATACGTCCAGCTCGAAGACGCCTACAAAAGTCTTCGCGAAGCCCTTCTGCACGGTGGCCTGGCGCACAACCACAAAACCGTCCTTGAGTGGATCGAAGCCGAAGAAATCGACTCGGTCGAAGCTGCCGAAGCCCGGCTGCGTGGCTATGACGGCATCCTGATCCCAGGCGGCTTCGGCAAGCGCGGCATGCAAGGAATGATTTACACCGCCCGATACGCCCGTGAACGCAAGGTGCCTTTTTTCGGAATCTGCCTTGGCATGCAATTGGCCACCGTAGAATTCGCTCGCGATGTCGCCGGACTGGAACGCGCCGACACCACCGAGTGCGATCCCCAAGCTCCCCACCGCGTCATCTACAAACTCCGCGAACTCCTCGGCGTAGACGAAATGGGCGGCACGATGCGCCTTGGCGCCTGGACCTGTAAGCTCACCCCCGGCTCCTTCGCCCACCGCGCCTACGGCAGGCTAGAAATCAGCGAGCGCCACCGCCACCGCTACGAATTCAATCGCGATTACGAAAAAACGCTGACCAACGCCGGCCTACAAATCAGCGGCCGCACCCCCGACGAAAATTATGTCGAAATTATCGAAGCCCCCGACCACCCATGGTTTCTGGGCTGCCAGTTCCATCCCGAATTCAAATCCAAGCCGCTGGAGCCGCACCCACTATTCGCCGCCTTCATAGGCGCCTCGCTGCAGCGCAAACACAATAAGACACGCCCCCAACCGGAGCCCGCTCGCGCCCAAGCCGTAGCGATGGCGCCCCACGTCCCCGCCTAATTTGGAATGCAGCCGTCTTGTTCGCCCTGTTTACCCCGAGCTTCGAGGTCTGGAAGTTGTCCCTTTCGCGAGCCGGCGCCGACGTTACCCACGAGACCACTCCGCACCCGGTTTTAGACATCAAAGGCAGAAGGTCGGGTTATTGTTATTGTCGGGCGAAGAGGAATTAGCGTGATCTTTTCTAAAAGAAAGCTATGTAAGAAATCTCGGGGCGAAATTTCCTTAAGTTGGTTTTGTGGACCCGGGAGATTAGCTTGGCTAGTCCTCACCCTCCTGGTTTGCGCTTCTCCAACTCTCGCTCGGCAGCAGGAATCTGCCGACGCAGCATCGCAGACAGGCCTACCAGGCGCCGGAACCTCCTCCCGCGAGCAACTCCCCGATCCGCAATCGCCAGGGCGAATCAGTGGCCGTGTTGTGGATCCCACTGGAGTGGCCGTAACCGGAGCCACTGTGAGACTCACACGTGACGATCAATCCGTGGATCAAGAGACCCAGTCTGGCGACGACGGGCAATTCTCCTTTGCAAACGTTGCTCCCGGTTCTTTCCATCTCACAATTACGTCGGCAGGTTTCGCCACGCAAACATTCGACGCAACCCTGAAGTCCGGTGAAAACTATGCTGTTCCGCAAGTCGTGCTGACCATCGCTACCGCCGTCACCGAAATTCGCGTCGTTCCCTCCCAGTTCGAAGTAGCCGAAGAGCAGATCAAGGTACAGGAGCAGCAGCGTGCTCTCGGCATCCTTCCGAATTTCTACGTCAGCTACATTGCAAATGCGGCTCCGCTCACACCCAAACAAAAGTTCGAGCTTGCTGGGAAGACCATCGTGGATCCCGTCACTTTCGGAGTGACCGCCGCCATTGCTGGCCTACAACAGTCCGACGATGAACTTGGCGGATACGGGCAAGGCGCCCAAGGCTATGCCAAGCGCTACGGGGCTGCGTACGCCGACACCGTTACAGGCACCATGATCGGAAGCGCCATTCTGCCGTCGCTCCTGAAACAAGATCCTCGCTATTTCTACAAGGGCACCGGCAGTAAGCGCTCCCGTGTACTGTATGCCTTGGCCAACTCCGTCATTTGCAAGGGCGACAATGGACACTGGCAGGCCAATTATTCCGGTATCCTCGGAAGTCTCGCTGCCGGCGGCATCTCAAATCTTTATTATCCAACGGCCGATCGCGGAGCCGGATTGACTTTTGAAAACACCCTGATTGGGATTGGCGCAACTGCCGCCACCAACGTCCTCCAGGAATTCGTTATTCGGAAGTTGACGCCGAAAGTGCCCAACCACGAACCCTCTAACCCTTAAACGCGTTTCGCAAGCTGTGCCTTAACCTTGGCGCACATCACTCAAGCGGCATAAACCTGCCATTTCGCTCTCACTCCGAATAAACTCCGCTATACCACGGCAAACCGAAACGCCCAACGTGCATCTCCACAACAATGCCTTTCTTCACCGAAACGCTCCGATACGTTCGTCCGCTGACTCCGAGCTCTTCCGTCGTCCTTCCAGGACGCCATGACTGTGCCTTTACCGTATAGCTCGTGCCAGATCGTCCCCGCACCGCTTGCGCGCTGATGACCGTCGTGTGCGTCGCTGTGGTGGGAGAATTGTCCAGCGCGCCATTACACGCCATCAGAATCGCAAGAAAGACGCTCAGCGATCCGGCGGAAAGATATGCGCGTTGTATTCGGCCAACGTCCACAGCCAAGCGCTTGCGCATGCTGCTAACCACATGAAATAGTCCGGGTACCAGAAAGAGGCAAACGCCCGCGATCAGGAACAGGTCCCGGTCCAGCATCGGATACAATAGATCTGCGATTACGATTCCGCACAGCCCGGCGAAGGCTGGGTACGAATACTTCACTAGCGTCTTATTAATTTGCCGCCGCGTCAGAGCGGCCGAGCCGCCGCACTTCGGGCAAAGCTGCACCGCAAATTCTGTGCCGCAAGCAGAGCAAGCCGCCATTCTCTCAGTTTACCCGCGCTAGAAAATGCAAAGCCATGTAGTTTTAAGACTGTGTCGCGAAATCCCCTTCGTACACATGCGATATCCGATCATTTGTCAAGAGCTGAGCAAGCATGGCTGCACCTTCTATGCAGGTGCATTCTCAGGCGCACTGTTCAGTTCCCTCTCCGTCTTTGCGCTAAAATCGTATGGCTATGAAGCGTCGCAGGCGCAAACGAAGCTCGAAAGGTGCGGGGCCTTCCCCCATTCCCCTTGATGCGGAACAGCCCATCTCTGCCGCCGCGCCTGCCGGGGCCCATGACCAGACTCATCCACACGACGAATTCTTTCCCCAAGTCGAGGCGAAACAGCCCGATAGCGACCCCGTCGCACCTTCCCGGGCAGAGTATGTGATTGATCTTGGCGATGAGTTGCTTGCCGCTGTCGAGCCGGAACAGCCTGCTGGCGATTCCTCCCCGCCGGCCCAGGCAAAACAGCACACTCCTACGGGCAACCAGTTCACCTCCGCCCTTGAAGAAAAAAAGCCCGCTCCCTCTTCTCTCACTCCTGCCGGGGCAGACCGCCGGAGCCATCCTCGCTACAAATTCCTCGCCGCTGGGGAAGTAGTGGCCGCCGAATCCGGCGCGCGCATGGAAACGCGCGTTCGTGACTTGAGTCAGCAAGGCTGCTATGTGGACACCAGCGACGCCCTGCCTTTAGGGACGGTCACGCACGTACGCATCACCAAGGGGGCACAATTGTTTAATGCCCCGGCAAGGGTCGTCTATTCCCGCGCGGGCCACGGCATGGGGCTGATGTTCACAACCCTCGAGCCCGAGCAGGTTCGCACGCTCGAAGCATGGCTTTCCGAATCCCGCGAAACCTCCTGGCTTGCAGCAAACCGTCGAAGAAGTCAGCGAGTCTTGATGACCATTCCGGTTCGCGTTTCCGGGCAGACTAGCTTTGGGTCACCCTTCAACGAAGAGACTCATACGCGGGCGATCAGCGCCCACGGTGCCTTGATGGTCGTATCCACGCAAGTGGACAGAGGACAGCGGCTCACTTTGTCGAATCTCCAGACCAAGGCTGCACTCGAGTGCGTTGTCGCGCATATTGCAAAAGCTCGAAACTCGGAGCCTGAGGTGGGAGTTGAGTTTATGCTGCCCAATCCCATATTTTGGCACGTGGCTTTCCCACCCAAAGACTGGACGCCCCGTCACCCGCACGCCAAATCCCGTGCACGAACCGACGAATCAAGTTGAACACCGCGTTCGTGACAGCCTTTCTGTGTCCAATCCTTAAATACTAGGACCCACTTAATGTATTGACAATTTCGACAATCTGTCCTATCATAGGTTGTGAAACTTCGCCTGACCTTCGTTTCTCCCCCAATCCCCTCCAATCTCACGCCTCTCCTCGCACATTCTGTCTTGCCAATTTCCACTATCTCCTTTCGCACCAATCGCTTGCGCACTCTTGAACTCTCTTGCAGCCTTTTCCCAGCCTCTCGTCCTTTGTTTTCAATGCTTTGCGCACTCTTCGACAAAAAACCGGGCGGCACGTCCTTTTTCTTGACGCCAGCCCGAGGACACAACATGCAATCGACATCGCTTAACTCCACCTTGCCCCACCGCTCACCAATCGTGATGGAGCTCCTCTCTCGGGCCGCAGTCGGCCAAGGGCGTAGGTTCGTGCTATCTTCATTGCTCCGCAATGGATACCACACGTGAGATTGCTCTGGGCTCGCTGCGCCTCGGCGCCGCCAACCCCCTGTTCCTAATCGCTGGGCCTTGCGTAATCGAGAGCGAGGCGCACGCCCGGAAAATGGCCGAACAAGTGGCACGGATCGCCGCCGACGTTGGCATGCCCTTTATTTTCAAGGCCTCGTACGACAAGGCCAACCGCTCGTCGGCGAAGGGCTTTCGCGGTCCCGGCCTGAAAGAAGGGCTCAAGATACTCGGTAAGATCAAGGCGGATTTGAAGCTGCCAATTCTAACGGACATTCACGACGCCTCGCAGGCAGCGCCATCGGCGGAAGTTTGTGACATTCTGCAGATCCCGGCATTCCTTTCGCGGCAGACAGACCTGCTAGTTGCGGCCGCGAAAACCGACCGCGTCGTGAACGTGAAAAAAGGGCAATTTCTTTCCCCGTGGGATATGAGCAACGTGGTCGAGAAAATCGCAGGCGCTGGCAACACCAACATCATAGTGACAGAGCGCGGCGCGTCCTTCGGCTACCAGAACCTGGTCGTGGATATGCGCGCCTTCCCGATTTTGCTCAAGCTCGGCTATCCCGTCGTCTTCGATGTAACCCATTCGGTGCAGCTCCCCGGCGGCCAGGGCCACGCGAGTGGCGGCCAGCCCGAATTCATCGAGCCACTAGCCCGCGCCGGCGTCGCCGCAGGAGTCGACGGTATTTTCCTCGAAACACACGACAATCCCGCCGCCGCGCTTTCCGATGGCGCAAATGCGTTGCCGCTTGCGCAGTTGGGTCGATTATTGACTCGGTTGAAGGAATTATCTTCGCTAGTTCGCAGGTGGGAAAAGTGAGGCGATTTGGCTACTACACCAGGCACCTCGTTGTAGGGGTGCGCTTTAGCGCATCCCAGCAAGTCCAGGCTTCCCGGCTAGCACGCTCTTCTCGGAAAAGGCCTGCGCAATGAGTCTCGAAACAGCCCGGCGAGTACTCGACATTGAGGCACGCGCCCTTCAAGACGTGAAGGCGCGCCTCGACGCTAGCTTTGTAAAAGCGGTAGACCTCCTCCTCGCCTGCAAGGGGCGCGTCGCCGTAACCGGCATGGGCAAGTCCGGGCTGATCGGGCGCAAAATTTCGGCCACTCTTTCCAGCACTGGCACTCCATCGTTTTTCTTGCATCCGGCGGAGGCGCTGCACGGCGACTTGGGAATGCTGGCGCGGGGCGACGCAATGCTGGCGGTGTCCTACGGCGGGGAAACAGAAGAAATTGTGCGACTCCTGGAAGCCCTGAAACGCCTGGAGATGCCGCTGATCACGCTGACCGGCAAACTCGACTCGACGCTGGCCGAGGCCAGCGAGGTGGCGTTGGACGTGAGCGTACGCGAAGAGGCCTGCTCGCTGAATCTGTCGCCGACAGCAAGTACGACCGTGGCAATGGCCGTAGGCGATGCGCTGGCGGTGGCGCTTTTAGAGCGGCGTGGATTTCGCCCTGACGATTTCGCGGCGCTGCATCCTGCGGGGCGGCTCGGAAAAAAGTTGCTGCGTGTCGAGCACTTGATGCACGCCGGCGAGGCGCTTCCACGCGTGAACGAAAATACCGCGATGCCCGACGTCTTTCACGAGATGAGCAAGAAAGGCCTGGGCATGACCACGGTGCTGCAGCCAGATGGTCGCCTCGCAGGAATTATCACCGACGGCGATTTGCGCCGCCTGATGGAGAAGCATCGCCGCGCAACGCTGGAGATGAATGCAGGAGCGTGCATGACGCGAGACCCGCAAACAATCGGCCCGCACGTTTTGGCCAGTGAAGCGCTGAACGCGATGGAGATGCGCAAGATAACCTCGATTGTCGTAGTGGACGAAGTCGGCGGCGTGCTCGGCGTAGTGCACCTGCACGATCTGTGGGGCCTGGAGTTGATCTAGAGGTGCCAAGTGGGACAGCCATTTCTGGCTGTCAGGGTTGGCAGATACTTTGTCAGTGAAATCCAAGGAGCGCGCTTGCTCGAGCACCTTCGATCATCGGCACCTGTAGCGGCCTCAGACCGTCGCGGGCGCCTGCTTATCAACGGCATTCGCGCAAAGGGGAGCAAGATTGCTTAAGACTGGAAACAGGATTTCACCAGCGGTCAGGAAACGCGCAAAGCAGATTCAGGTTTTACTAATGGATGTGGACGGAACAATTACGCCAGGAACCGTTGCGCTTCTCTCCCAGCCGGATGGGACGGCGCTCGAGATAAAAGTCTTTGATGCCCACGATGGCCAGGGAATCTCTTTGGCACACACCGCGGGAATCCGCACGGGAGTAATCACCGGACGCGAGAGTGCGGCCATGCGACGGCGCGCCGCCGAGTTGCACATTGAATTTGTGTACGAGAAGCAGCCGACAAAAACGGCGGCCTACGAGGAGATATTGAAGAAAACCGCAGTGCCGGAATCCGCGGTGGCTTATCTCGGCGACGACCTGCCGGATTTGCCGCTGATGCGCCGCGTGGGACTGGCCGTCGCGGTGGGAGACGCCGCGCTGGAAGTGAGACTGGCCGCGCACTTCGTTACCAAAGCAATTGGAGGCAAAGGCGCAGCGCGGGAACTGGTCGAACTCATTTTAAAGAGCAAAGGCATCTGGGAAGAGATGATCGAAAAGGCGCGCGCGTGAGAAAGGCCGAGTATGCATGCATGGCATGACGTTTCGCCGGGGAACGACCTCCCGCGGGATTTTCAAGCGGTCATCGAAATCCCGCTCGGGTCGAACGTAAAATACGAACTGGATAAGGCCAGCGGTCTGTTGAAGGTAGACCGCATCATCCATTCCGCCGTGTTCTATCCGGCCAACTACGGCTTCATCCCGCAGACTTACGCCGAAGATAATGATCCGCTGGACGTGCTGGTGCTGTGCCAAGAACCCGTCCAGCCCTTAGCCTTAATGCAAGCGCGCGCCATCGGCCTGATGACCATGATCGACTCGGGAGCTAGCGATGACAAAGTGATTGCCGTTGCAACGGACGACCCCGAGTTCAATGGATATGTGGAGGCGCGAGATTTGCCGCAGCATCGCCTCCTGGTCATAAAGCGCTTCTTTCAGGATTACAAGCAGCTCGAAGGAAAACGCGTCGAAGTCGAAGACATACGGCCGGCATACGCCGCCGTCACCGTGATCGAGCGAGCGCTGGCGCGCTACAAGCAAGAGCGCGACAAACTCATGGCGAAAGACGGCTGATAACCTGCCCGGGCGCTGGGCAGCGCGAGCATCCTGTTGGCCTAATGTATAAGCACTATATAGCGAAGGGCGAACCGATGCTATGGTTCGCGCACCTTTATTCGAGCTGAAGGAAGCCAAGTGGAACAACGCGTGACGAACCGCTTCTGGAAATGGGCATTCCGGACTTTTCTCGGGATCTTGCTCCTGGCCTTTGCTGTCTTGTCCTATATGGCTGGCAGCCCCAAAGACATTTACGGCATGGTGCGCTACGCCTTTCCTCACATGCACCGCGGCAAGCTACGCGTCGGTGCCGATGCTCCTGACGTGCAACTGCTGGCGCTGGACGGCTCGAACCATTTTCGTTTGCGTGAGCGCACCGGCGCGCGCCCTCTCGTGGTCATCTTCGGCAGCTACACTTGACCGCCCTTCCGGCGCCACGTCGGCGACGTGGTCAAGATTTACAACGACTACAAGGATCACGCGGACTTTCTTACCGTTTATGTGCGCGAGGCGCATTCCACAGATGAATGGCAAATGAAATCGAACGTGAAAGAGGATGTGTGCTACGCGCAGCCGAAAACTCTGGAGCAGCGCGTGGCCATCGCCAACGATTTTGTGCAACGGCAGAAATATCCGCTGCCCTTCGGGATCGACGACATGAGTAACGCGGCGGATCTGGCCTATTCCGCATGGCCCGAGCGCCTCTATGTGATCGACGAGCACGGGCGCATCGCATATGCAGGCGGCATGGGCCCCTTCAATTACGATCCGAAGGAAGTTCGCGCCTGGCTCGCGAAGCGCTTTGGCCCAGTGACGCAAAGTACATCCTCGGCAACACCTGCAGCAGCAGGATCAGCGGCAGCGGTGCCGGCAACGGAAACTTCAGTCACACCAACTCCGGCAAGCCCGGCGACGCGTTAAGGCGAAGCCTCCGCAGCGCTGACTCGGAGGCGTCGGCAGATTTCGCGGACAATTTCCTCGGGCGACCCGCTAATTTCGACCGTGGTCGCGTCCTTCGGTTCCTCAAGGTCGGCGAATTGCCCGGCCAAAATATGCTCGTCGGCAAAATGGCCTACGCGGGCGCGCAGCCGCTCCGCAATCTTCTCGTAGCTGCCCTTCAGATACACGAACTGGACTTCGGGACCGGTCCAGAGCCGTTGCCGGTAGCTTTCCTTTAAGGCGGAACACGCGAGGACCACGTTTTTTTTTATGGTGATCCATTTTGCGATCTGCTCATGTATAGCAGCGAGCCACGGGATGCGATCAGCATCGGCGAGCGGAATGCCCTGATGCATTTTTGCCTTGTTGGCCGCGGAGTGAAATTCGTCGGCGTCGACGAATTCCCAACCGAGGTACTTAGCGAGAAGGCTCCCTATGGTGGTTTTGCCGGAGCCGGTGACACCCATCACCACGATGATCATTCGAATTAGGCCTTTAATGCCAACGCAGCAAGAGAATTACGTCGAGCGCGACAAGCACAGCGACGACCACTTCCAACACAAACATGCGGCGCTCGTTGAATTGCGCGACCATGAATTCGTAGAGTTCCCCGGCGGTCTTCAGTTTCTCGCTGACCAGCGCCTTGTAGTCATTGACGCCAATCTTTGAGGAGATGACTCTGTACACGCGCGCGTAGTACGTGTCGCTGATGAATTTTACCGCGTACTCGGTGCGTTCCGCCAAGTCCATGATGTCCAGGCGAAGACGGTTCACACGGCCGGCGCGGCGTGGCAAGCGCCAGCGGGAGAGAAAAGATTCGCGGCCTTCGAGCGAGCTGTAAACGTTGGAAAGCAGACTGGTGAGGAGCTCATCGTAGTAGCGAAATTCGAGCAACTGCGTGTTGGCATATTCGAGCAGGTCGATGATGGCGGAAGTGGCGTCGGGTTTGTCGTAGACGAGGGCCGCGGCCCAGCCGACCACGATCAAGTCGGTGGGATAGTAAGAAAGAGCGCCGCGCAGAATCTCGTCGCGCTCCGCGGAAGATAACGGAGTGATTTCGCCGCGCACAAGCTCGGTGATGGCATCGCGGTAATTTCGGATCAATTCCTCGGCAGTGGGAGTGCGGCCGTCTTCGTGTTGAGCGGATTGGATGTCAATCACCAGATAATCTTCGTCGAGCCATTTCGAGGACGGCCTGACTAGCGCGGGTTGAAATCGTTGCAGGCGCGCGCGCAGAAGATCCTCCGCCGCTTTCTCTACTTCCGGCGCATTCATCCAGCGATAGGAATCGCCGCACAACGATTCCAGGTTGCACTGGAAAGGGGTGGTGAAGTGCACGGAGGCGACGCCGAACCAGTAATACTTGATGGTCGCTCCCAGTTTTTCGCCGCTGGGAAGAGTCAGCGGTTCGAGCGTCTCCTCCACGGGAGGGTTTTGCGCTTGCGCATATTCCGGAGTGAGATGAACAAATCCCGGCGAGCGCGGGGCAGCTTGCGGACCGAGAAGGGCGCGCAATTTTTCCAAGTCAATGGCTTCAGCGATGTCAAAGAAGTTGAGGACGCGGAAATAGCCGCGCGCAATCAGTTTCGTGGGGGCGTTGCCTTGGAGGTGCGATTCCACTGGCGGTGCAATGGCCATAGTAATTGGATGCGCAGGCAGTGCGGCAGAGCACGCAGGATCTAGTCTAGCGTTCGAGGAAGCGCAATACGAGCGAGGTCTTGCGCCCGAGGAAACCTGAGGCGCGGCAGACCATGCCCCCCTGGTATCAATGCGGTTTGAATGTCTTCCCAGTCTCAAGCAGGGTCTTCAAGCGGGAGAGAATACGTGGCCATCCATCGGCGCACGCATCGTAAGTGGGGTCATCCTCGGCCCAGTCGTCATGCGTCACTGTTACTTTGGTGGCTTCGGTCTCGGGCAGCAGTTCGATGGTTGCGCGTGAGGCCTTATCATTTTGGCCCATTGCGAAGGTGTACTGAAAGACTTTTGGCGGCTCAAAGCGCAGGATCTTTCCTCGCACGTAGCTCACGGGCTTGCCATCGGGTCCCGCGCCCACCCATGCGAGCAAGCCACCTGGCTTGAAGTCCGCTTGAAGCTCGGCGCCCGAGAAGATGATGCGGTTCGACTCCCGGGACACAAAGCCTTCCCACACCTTCTCCGGGGTGGCGGCAATGTAGAAGATATATTTCAGTGGTGCTTGAAGGGCCATGGTTGCTCCGACGCGCCATCTTATATCCACCGGCAAAAACCCAGCAAGGCAGTACTTGCCATCGGCTCGCATTACCTGAGATTTCAGAATCCTTTCCCCGGTTAACGCGTTCGTCAGGACTTGAGAAGTGTCGCGCAGAGGTCGCGAAGGCAAAGCGCATTCGCCATTTAGGGCTAAGCGATCGTCACAATTGAGATCCTTCGGCCCGGCTGAAAGACGGGACCTCAGGATGACGGCCCCCGCGCGAGGCACGTTCAATACGAAGCGAAGCTAAATCTAAACCTGCAGGTCCACAAACCGGACCTGAGCTACAGTTCTCGTCGGCTATGTTCGAAGTGATGCTACTTTTTGCCGGCGGCGGGGGCGGGTTTCACGTCGGTGGCGAGTTTTTGCAGGTCGGTGACCGAAGCGGAATCGAGCTGGTATAACGCCGGCTCGTTTTCGCGCTTGGCTACGTAATTTTCGCCGGATTTCGAAATCAGGACCTTCTCGATGCGCTTGCCGCCGTTGGAAGCGACGGTGACTTCGATGACCGGCGTGGTGAATCCGGAATCGACGAATTTGCTGGCGGAGAGCTCGCGAATTTTGTCGATTAGCGATTGAGCGCTCATGGCATCCAGTTTCTTGCTATCGGCCGACCACCAATCCTGTCCGCCCTTGGTCAGAAAATAAGATTCTGCGCCGTCGTGGATTTCAACTTTGCTGGGTTCGTCGAAGCCGAAATCAAAGAGTTTTTTGTTGCGGAAATCATCGACGCCTTTGTCGAGCCCCTGGCCCACTTCACTGGGGACTTTGTAGATGCCGGGAGCGGCGGTGGATTTTGCGTAGTAATCGTCTTTACTCTTGCGGATTTGCAGCTCCTGAGTGCTGGCGGCGTCGGTGAGCTTTGCCGTGGCGATTTGGTTGCCGGAGGCGAAGGCGACGGCGGCCTTCTTGGCGTCGGCATCGCTGGAAGCAAGATCCATCTTGGCTTCGCGCATCTTGCGGACGATTTCCTCGACCTGGAAATTATCGGCGCGGGACGGCTTGGGCTTTACGATTTGCCATTCCTGCTTGTTGCGGCCGAACTCGATGTCTTGTTTTTTGGTGACGAGTTCGACTTGGCTGAGCTTGTCGAAATCGACGGTGAGGAGGCGCTTATCGCGAAGATCGTTAGGGGTCTTGTCGATGCTGGATTTGTTGTAGCTGGCGATGGTGAAGACGCGCGGATCGCCCTCGAGTTTTGCAAAGACGGCGTTGCCGGCGGGAGTGTCGTCGCCGAGAAGAAGCTTTTGCGCCTTGGAGTCTTTGGTGGTGATATCGAGTTCCAAGGGAGGCTGCGCGAGCCCGTACTGGGTGAGGTCACCCGCTTTGTCTTCGATGAGGCGGTCGGAGTTTAAAGAGGACACGCTGGCGAGGAGGCTAGAGACGGCTTCCTGATCGGCGCCGAACGATTTCGGGGCGATGATTTCCCACTTACCGCCATTGCCTCTTGCGAGATCCAACGCTTCCCCGCCCTTTTTCTTGATGGCAATTTTGGAGATATCGTCCTGGTTCAAGGAAAGAATTTTGGGCGGAGTATCGATGGACGCTTTCGCGGTGTTCCCAGAGTCCGGGTGGCGGTTGGACCAGTAAAGCGCACCGGTGAGGGCGGCGAGCACGACAGCGGCGATAAGCAGTCCGCTTTGTTTCATGACTTTGATTCCGAACACGTCAAGTTCGGTTCCGAAAGCGACAACTTCGTGCTCACGCTCATTACCTTCTGCGCCACCAGACGGAGACGCCGGCAAAGACGACGATGAGCGGCAAAATGAATTGGCTGGTCAGACGAACCCACCTCATTTGGGCGTTGGTCAGAGTGATGCGGCGATCTTCAGGCTCCTTGGGGCGAATGGAGATGAGATCTTCGTCGGAAGAAAGCCAGTTCATGGTATTCAGCGCGAGGTCACGATTGCCATTGAAATTGATGAAAGAGTTGGCGGCCCAAGCGGAACTGCCAACGACGACGAAGCGACCCTGTGAGTTTTCCTTGCCGGTGTTGTAGGTGCCGGCAGCGGCGATCGTCATCGGGCCCTTTTTGTTTTTGGGGTCGTTGGGATCGACATTTGGGGAATTCAATTTGTCGGTTGCCAGGCTGGAATCGGAAGAACCAAACAGTTTGTCGACGGTGGTCTTCGAGCCGCTCTTTACTTGAATGGAGCGCGAGAGTGGGAAACCGGTGGCGGTTCCCTTCATTTCCGTAACGATAGGATGGGAATCGTAGCTGGTGACGAGAGCAACTTGCGGACCGAGGCCGGCAAGTTGACCAATGGGATTCATGTCGAGAATCAAGTTTTTGTCGACCGTGACGCCCCAATCCTGGAGAACGCCGGTTAGCGCGTCGTTATTGGCGATCTCGGAACGGCCCATTTTCAAGGGCGGGTCGAGCATGAATAGAGCGCGGCCGCCGTCTTCGACGTATTTCTTGATGGCGTCGACTTCGGGCTGCTGATAATCGCCGCTTGGGCCGGCGACGACGAGAACCGTGCAGTAAGAAGGAATTTCCGCCTTCTGCAGCAGGTCGATAGACTTTGCGACGTATTCATCCTTGCCGAGCAATTCCTTGAAGCGGGAGTAGCCGCTGCGGCTGGAATCGTCGATTTGATGCTCGCCGCTGCCGGTGACGAAGCAAACGGTGCGCGTGGTGTTTTTCAAATCGCGAATAAGGGCGCCGGTGATGCCCTCTTCGTTCACGCCTTTGGCTTCCTGCTTATTCGTGCCAACCTGAACAATCGCGGTGCCGTAGTTCTTGATGCCAGCTTCACGAGCTACCTGAGGCTTTTTATCCGGGTCGACATACTCGACATGCACTTTATGAGAAAGATTGGCGTAGAGGTCGAGTTGGTCCTTTGCGGATTGAAAGCGGCTGGCCTGGTCGAAATAGGTGATGGTGGCGTCTTGCTTGAGGCCTTTGACGATTTTTACGGTCTGATCGGAGAGGCTGTAGCGCTTGTTGGAAGTCGCGTCGAAGGACTTGTCATAGCGGTTGGCCAGCACGTTGGCAGTGACGAGGATGGCGATAACCGCCAGGACGTAGATGGCAGCGTAGGCCCCGTATTTGGTTTGTCTGGCCTTGAGGAATTGAGTGCTCACTTACGACCTCCACCGCAGGGATTCCAAAGAGCGCGCTGTGAGAAAGAGCGCGAAAAAGATCAGGGTGACGAAGAAAAAGGCGTCCTTGGAGTCCAGTAGTCCTTTAGCAAAAGACTCGAAGTGGGTGATGACGGACATATAGGACATGACGCGCGCCCACGTTGCCGTCTCGTAGCCGCTAACCCATTCGAGGACCCAAAGCAGCAGGCAGGCGCCGAAGGTCACGGCGCCGGCGATGATTTGGTTCTTTGTCAGCGTAGAGATAAATGTGCCGATGGCAAGGAGCGCACCGGCTTGCAGCAGCAAACCGAGATAGCCGATGACAAGTGGCTTCCAGTCCGGATGTCCATAGCGAAAAACGAAAAGAAAATTCAGCGCGGTGAGCAGCAGCATGGAAGCGTACATAACCATGGCAGATAGCCACTTGCCCAGAATTACTTCCACATCGCTCACCGGTGAAGTAGCCAACAGTTCGATGGTGCCGGTGCGCTTCTCTTCGGCGAAAAGGCGCATGGTGATCATGGGAATCAGGAACAAGCCGATGACGCTGACGTTGGAAAGCAGCGGGCGGATAACTTCTTCGTTGACGTTCATGGGGAACCCTTGGCCACGCATCTGCATTTCCATTCCGCGGAAGACGAAGAAGCCGAGGATGTTCCAGAAGAAGAATCCGAAGATAACCGCAAAAATGGCGAGAAGAATGTACGCAACCGGAGAAACGAAATAGCTGCGCAGCTCTTTGCGGAGAATGATCCAGACGTTTCGCATTTACTTGACTCCTGCGGGGACGGCAGCTTCTTCCGGGGGCGCGGCGGCGGGTTCACCGGTGAGCTGCAAGAATACTTCTTCGAGGCTTACGGCGGCGGGGCGCAATTCGTTGAGGTCCCAGCCAGCTTCGACAACCGCGCGGGCCAGATCGCCGCGAACCAACCCTTTGCGGCTATCGACTTCAAAAGTGGAACGATTCTCGCGCGTGTTCTTGAGAACGACGCGAGTAACCCCGGAAACGAGCTCGATGCGCGACTGCACTCTTGCCGGATCGACGAGGCCATTGCGCGCGCCAACTTCGATCAGCAAGGATTCGGCGCCGCGCGCGCGATTTTGCAAGTTGCTCACGGAATCGGTAGCAACGAGCTTGCCTTTGTTGATGATGATGACCTGCTCGCAGGTCTGCTCGACTTCCGGAAGGATGTGCGTGCTCAGGATGATGGTGTGGTCTCCGGCAAGGCTCTTGATTAGCTCGCGGGTTTCGTTGATCTGTTTGGGGTCGAGGCCGGACGTGGGCTCGTCGAGAATGAGCACCTCGGGATTGTGGATGATAGCTTGCGCGAGGCCAACGCGCTGGCGATAGCCCTTGGAGAGCTTGCCGAGCAGCTTGTCTTTGACATCGGTGATGGCGCAACGGTCGCAGACGTAGGCGACGCGCTTGGCGAGCTCGGTCTTGGAAAGGCCCTTCAGGCTGCCGACAAATTGCAGATACTCCGCGGTGCGCATTTCGGGATAAAGCGGAGGCGTCTCCGGCAAATAGCCAATGCGCTTTTTCACCTCGAAGGATTGCTCGAGGACGTCGAACCCGGCGACGGTGGCAGCACCTGACGTGGGCGGGAGAAAACACGTCAGCATGCGCATGGTGGTGGTCTTGCCGGCACCGTTGGGCCCGAGAAATCCGACGATCTGCCCCTTGTTCACCTCGAAGGAGATGTGGTCCACAGCCGTGTGCCGCGCGTACCTCTTGGTAAGGTCCGTTACAGTAATCATAAGAATTTAGCTTTGTACAACGATGTACAACTCTTTCCGCGACTTTGCAGCGACTCCCAAAAAAGTTCCGAACAACATCTTTGTGAACGGAATATGTTAAGAAGCAAAAGCCGGATTGTCAAACGGCCGCGTCTGCCAGAGAGCCTGCTCACGAGTCTTCGCTACCAGCCGTCTATGCACACAGCAGTTGTGTGGAACCGCGTCCAACGAATGGTTCCAAGCGAAGGGGAGGGTGTGTGCATGCGAAGACTCTTTAGTTCTTGTTTAGGCTTGGCGCTGGCTGCCGGCGCTTTCGCCGGGATTGCGCAGGCGCAGTTCAAGAGTGGCGGGCAGGCCGTGGAGCTGCGGCTTCCGACGCTCAGCCAGCGTGCCATCGGTATGCAGCGCATCGGGCTGACGGACATCACGGTGAACTATTGCCGGCCGGTTGTGGGCGGGCGGGAAATCTGGGGCAAGGCGGTTCCTTACGGACAGGTTTGGCGCTCGGGAGCCAACGAGAACACGACCATTTCTTTCACCGATGATGTGTCCGTAGAAGGGCATGCGCTGCCCGCCGGGACGTATGGGTTGCACACGCTTCCCACCGCGGATCAGTGGACGATCATTTTTTCCAAGAACTCGACCTCCTGGGGGAGCTTCAGCTACGACGAGAAGGAAGATGCGCTGCGCGTCACGGTGAAGCCGCATCCGGCGGAATTTGTTGAAGCGCTGGAATATTCGTTCGATGAGCCCAAGCCGGACTCCGTGGCCGTCACTTTGCGCTGGGAAAAACTGGCAGTTCCCTTCCGAGTGTCCGCGGACGTGAATGCCATTGTGCTGCGCAGCATCCAGAATCAGCTTCGTAATACGGGCGGATTCACATGGGCGGGGTTCGACGAAGCAGCGAATTGGCTGATCGACACGAATTCCAACCTTGATCAAGCAATGAAGTGGGAAAACCAGTCGATTCAAATTGAGGAGCGCTTCGAAAATCTCTTAGGCAAGTCGCAAATTCTGGAAGCGCAGGGGAAAAAACAGGAAGCCGAAGCCGCAAAAACGAAAGCGCTCGAGGTCGCCAACGGTCTGCAGCTGCATGGTTATGGCCGCGGCCTGCAGAGACAGAAGAAGCAAGAGGAAGGCTTTGCGGTCTTCCGAGTAAATGTGAAAAAGCACCCTAACGAGTGGTATTCGCACGGCGAACTGGCGCGTATGGCCTCCGCAAAGGGAGACTTCGATACGGCTAGCAAGGAAATGAAGCTCGCGCTAGTAAACGCGCCGGATTTTGCAAAGCCAGGCATCCAGAGCATGATCGCCCGGCTCGAGAAAAAAGAAGACATCAATCCGTAGCTGCTGACAGGCAAGCTGGCACTAAATATCCGACCCAAGTTGCGACCTCAAAGTCACGTGCAATTTGCACCCGATGGGCTTTGCTCGCCGTTATTTCCAGCGAGTGAAGCCCATTCGTCTATCGACCGGACTCCAGGGCTACACTTCCGCTCCTTTTGGCATATCATCTTGCAACCTTACCGCAGGAGGGTTGGCTCTGGTGCAATCTCGAATCCGCCGATCGTTCCGCGTTCTCGCGCCGGGTAGTTCTCTGCGGCGGCGCATCGCCTATAGCCTGGCCATCGTGCGCCTGATTCTGGTGCCGGTTATCGTGCTGGCGGTTTACTATCTTTTTCAAGTCGGATTCATTGTGGACCGCATCGTGAGCTATGACGCTCCGGCAGCCACGCTCGCGCAGCAAGCCACTATCGAGATGCTCGACGCGCGGCGAGCGGAGCGCAATTTCTTGCTGCTGAACGACCCCGGGTCGCTGCAAGCGGTGCGCGATTCGATTACGCGAATTGAGCAGATTCTCAGCGCGATACGCGATCTGAATCCATCGGATCAGGAGCTTACGCAGCAGGCCATCGACGCGCTTCATCAATATCGACAACACTTTGAAACCGCGGTGGCTTTGGTGGGAAGACCTGGGCAGGCGCCGGCCGATCGCCTGAATGAGGTCGTCAAGGCTTATGAGCGCGATCTGGACAATCTACTGCAGAACGCGCCTCGCAAGAGCCGCACGCAATTGGTCGACGAGCTGCGTAATCGCGTCGATTCCTTCGATGCGCAGATCTCTAAAACCGCGCAGGAGGGAAATCCGGCGCTGCACCAGATCACCGCGGACTTGCAACAGTCCGGTCAAACGTTGCTGGACCTCGCTTCGCAACTGGAGGCGCGAAACTGGACGCGCATCGAAAATGACCATCGCCAAGCGCAGCGATTGATTTCGCGCGCTGAATGGTCGCTCGGCATCGTTTCCGCGATCACGTTTCTGGTCAGTGTGTGGATCAGTTTTATCCTGCCGCGCCAAGTCGTGAAACCATTGCTCAGCCTTAAGGAAGCCGTGGATCACGCGGCAGCCGGAAATTACGAGATTGAATTTGACATTCAAGGCGAGGGCGAAGTCGTGGAGCTAGCCAACAGCATTCGTAACTTGATAGCGCACGCGCGTGAAGCGAATAAAGGGAACCAAGCGAGCTAGTGGATATTCCGCGTTCTGCGAACCTCGATCACCAAGTAAACGACAATGGCGATGTTGGCTATCAGCACGACGATTCTCGGCACGCTGGCACGCTTAACGATTTCATAGATCTCAAGAGGAAGAAGAGACGCCGTGGAGATAATGGTCAGATACTCGGCCCAGCGTTTGCGCAATGCAAGCCCGATACCCTCGGTTAAGAAGAGAGCGGAATAAAAGAACGTCCCGACACTGAGCGCCTTGAGCTTTCGGTCGTCCACCATCCCCAATTTGTCGAGTAGGAGCTGGATGTAGTGGTTGTGAGGGTCGACGCGCAATACGTCGATCCATTGCGCTATTTCAGCCGCTACGTCTTTGTGCAGCAGCTTGAGCGCACCGATGCCCAAGGCCAGCAGCGCCAGGCCCTTGAGCAGTTTGAACGCGGCGATGAGCAAAAGTCCGCGCGAGCCTTTTGTTTTCCCGGCCATTGAAGAGGGAGCTCCAGGACGATGGCAAGTAGTCTACCGCCAGTCGGGGCGGAGTGCTCGCCGCTGCTGTTTGATTTAGCGAATGGTCTCTTTGGTGCCTACATAGATGGGCATCAGCAATTTCACCGCGACACCCTGCTTGTTGCCGGGCAACTTGTCGACGCGTGTCACGGCGCCCAAGAATTCCTGGTTAATGGAACCCGGATCACTCGCGTAAGGATAAGTTACAAAGACACGCATATCGGGCTCGAAGATCCCGTTTTGCGGGACAAAGTAGACGCTGTTCCGCGAAGCGTTTATCGTCGGCAAGATTTCATCGAACTCTTCGGGAGTTGGCTCCGATGGGCGCACGCGTATCATGCGCGGGACTCTTGAGCGGGTCTTGTGCCGGCGTTCCTGTGAGGAGGGGCGAATCATCTGTAAAGGATAAGCGAGAAAGCATCCGAGCTGATGCCAGTTTGTATGGATAGATGTTCAAGCTGCTAATGTTTTAATTATTGACAACAGGCCGGCAAATTCGCATACCGAGTTTTGTGATCACGACTACAGCGCAGAAGAAACGGACGTACCGGCCGCGGCAAAGACTCCGGCCATCTCGTCTTGGGCGAAGGAAAGAAAGCATTGCACGACTACAGGGTCAAATTGCGTTCCGCTGGCGAGAATCAGCCGGCGCACAGCTTCTTCAAATGGCAGGCCCTTGCGATACGGCCGCGAAGAGACCATGGCATCGAACGCGTCGATCACGGAGACGATCCGCGAGACGATGGGAACTTCCGTTTCCTTCAGTCCGGCGGGATAGCCCTTTCCGTCGAACGACTCGTGGTGATGCAAGATGTCCAGGGCCGCGCGCTCGAATCCCGGCAACATGCGGAGCACGGCCCAGCCGTACTCCGGATGTTTCTTCATCAGCGCATACTCATCGGCTTCCAATTTGCCCGGCTTGCGCAGGATTGCGTCAGGAATTCCAACTTTCCCAATGTCGTGGAGCAGCGCGGCAACCTCCAAGTTTTGCAAGGCCGGCTCTTCCAGCCCGAGTTCCTGTCCCACGCGCATGCCCCATTCTGCCAAGCGCGTGCTGTGTACGCCGGTGTTGAGGTCCTTAAGGTCGAGAAGTTGGTTGAAAGCGCAAATAACCGAAGTGCGCAGCGCGGAAACCTGCTGTTCCGCCTGCTTGAGTCGCAAAGAATCCGGCGCTGCGTGAAGTGTAATGCCCATGGTTAGGACCGGAGTCTACTCACCATGCCGGGACTACAAGCACAACAGGAAGCACGAGCCGGATGAACCGGATGTTGAGCTTGAGCTACTTGAGCTATTCACCCAGGCGGAAATCGCCTGGTAAGCATCGAGGCGGCCGTGGTTAAGGTCCGGCGTGAGTAGACGGCCATGCGAGAGAGCGCTGGACGCGCGGGATTGGTTCAATCCTGATTTCGCGTTCAGCAGCAGCGCTGTAGTGCCCGCAACCAGCGGCGAACTGAAGGAAGTTCCGGAGGCCGCAGCATACGAGCCACCGGGGAACGTGCTGATCACGTATTCGCCGGGGGCGGCGATCCAGACGTCCGCCGAGCCGTAGTTCGAGAAGGATGACCGAGCATCCCAGTTCGTAGTCGAGGCAATGCCCATCACGGAGCCGCTTATGGCGGCGGGATAAACACGGGCGCTGGTGTTTTCATTGCCGGCTGCAGCCACCAACACCACGTTAGCGTGGTTTGCGTAAGAAACCGCCTGGGACAGCGCCGGCGAAGGGGTGGAGAGGTCAAAGCTCATATTGACCACGTTGGCTTTGTGCTGCACGGCGTAGTAGAGGGCGGCAATAATGTTCGACAGGTAGCCGGTACCATTTGAAGTGAAAGCCTTGAGCGGCAGAATCCTGGCCGTGGGAGCCGCCAGGTGGACTAATCCGGAGGTCATGGTGCCATGGCCAAAGGCGGCGAACGGTTGTCCGTCCAGGATGGCGGCGGATTGCTGGTCCAGAATGGCTGCGCTTTGCTGGTCCAGAATGGCCGCACTTTGCTGTTGCACGACACCGGAGCCTTGTGAATTTCCGTCTTGATCCTGATTGCCCGTTTGCAATTGCGGCATATCCAGCCATTCCGAGGCTCCCGGCTGGTTGCGCGTAAAGTCGTAACCGGGTAACAACACCGGAATGAGAACCGGGTGGTTGACGTCAACGCCGGTGTCGATCACGGCGACGATTCCCGAGCCGCTGACTGCAAAGCCTCGTTGCGCATCCGTCAGCCGGATAATCTGCCCAGCCGGCTGCGCAGCGTAGCCATGAGTCACCACGCTCCCGAAATAGTTCACCGGCGCCGTATCGCTTAGTCCATAGGGAGAGTTATTGACAGGCGGCAGCGGAATCGGCAGCGCCTGGTCCTGCTCAATACTCTGGATGCCCAGCAGCGCTTCGAGGAAGTTAACCACGCCGCCGATCAGGGCTTGCAATATGTTGGTAGTAGACGTCACCAGGTAGGTCTGCCCGATAGGTCCGTCCAGCGAGCCCTGCACCTGGCAGTTTGCCGACAAGCACAGATTTAGGACCGAATTCAGGCCACCGGTTGTGCGAACTATGTAGCGCTGCTGCGCCGCAGCGGGGTTGCACACCGCCAGCGTCACGAGCGCAATAATTACGGCTGAGAGTAATTTGCGTTTCATAGACTTTGACCCTTTTGGGCTCTCCAGTACCGCGAATTAGCTCGTCTAAGTCAGCTTTGGGGCGAGTCCAAATTCTTGCTTGGACCACCGAGGCTGCCAATAGTACGAGTGTCCCCTCCAACCCATGCGCCCTCGAAAAGAGTACCAGTACCGCCTTGCTAAGCTAGAAACCCTATCGCTGCGGCAAGTAAGGCTCAATAGTCAGTTCACCGTATCAGGAAGCCGCCCCAGAGCCTCACGCAACGATATGATCACCGCTTTATCGTTGTCCCCGAGAAGCTTCAATTCCAGATCGCTGCTGGATTGAATCTCTTGGCGAAACTCTCCGAACTCGTTGGTCTTGGTTTGCACCACGTGGCCGCGAAGATTAGAAATGATCACCGGGACGTCACGGCCGGGCGCATCCGGATTGCGCATATCTAAAAGCTGGCCAGTCACAACCAGCTTGTTTGCGCCTGGTTTTGCTTCAATCTGCAGGTCAACTTGATAAGGCTCGGCGCGATAAAGCATTTGCCTCATTCCTGCGCCCGTTTCCGAGCGGGCACCTTGCACCATGGGCTGTAAAAAGCTGTCGAAGAGCACTTCCACGAGACCCGGCACGCGCGTTGGTTTGCCCTCCAGCCGGCCTGCGCTAAACCCTGCCTTTGCAATGCGAACCGCGCTCTCGGGCGGTTGGCACTCCGCCGCTGATTTTGCCGTCTGCCGGACCTTCTGCCACAGCGAAGCTATCTTGTTGCATCGCGTACAGCCTTCCTCGAGGTGGCGCTCCATCTCTTGCCGCCTCACTTTCGCGACTGCCTCGTTCGCGAAATCGATCCATTCCTCTGTGGTAAAATGCTTCATTGCCGTCCCCCAACCTTTCTTGCCGTCTGCTCCCCAGCAGACGGTGGCGAGTATTCCCGCCTCACCACATAAGGGATTCCCTGTAGGAGAAAAATATAGGCGCGAACGCCATGGGCAGGAATTAGCTAAGTGCCGTGTTTTCTGCTAGTTTCCCGACCATTACAAATGGCGCCCAGAAATAGGGATGGGCATTCTGCTCTCGCAATTTGCGCATGGCCCCTTGGAGCGAACCGGCCATGTTCGCCGACTCAACATAGCCCCGATAAAACTCCTGCATGAATTCCGCCGTGCTGCGGTCATGCACGTCCCAGAGGGAGAGCAGGAGCGAACTCGCGCCGGCACAAAAAAGCCCGCGCTGCAGGCCCAGTAGCTCATCTCCGTCGGCAACAAAGTTCATTCCGGTGGCGCAACCGCTGAGCGTGACCAGTTTTGCCCCTAATCGCATTTGGTACAGGTCGTATAGGTTCAAATACCCGTCGCCCATCTTGATGCCTGAGAACATCGGGTTGTCCTGGCGATAGATTCCGTGCGTCGCCACGTGTATCAATCCGGTTTCTGGCCCGCGCTCGCGCAGCACCTTGGCAGTCGCCGCTGAGCCCACAAACAGCTCGGTCTGGGGCAACAACGCCGCGACAGACTGCACTTCGCCCAAAATCAGCGGCGCGCGCTCATCGGGAATTCCCAGAACGAGGGAGTTGCGCAGATCGCGCGGCTGCTTTTGCTGACACAAACCAAACACGGTCGCGCTCGGCGCATAGGAGGTCGTATACACGTCGCACAGGTATTCCTCGCCCATACGCAGCGCGTGAAACGGCAAAAAGTGCAGCGGACCGTGCGGCACAAAAACAAGGTGCTTGCCGGTAAGGCGCGCGCGGATAGGCTCAATCAGTTCGCGATATAACGCGTCGAGGTGCCCCAGCGTGGCACGCAAGAGCGGCTGCGCGAAACGCCCCATATAAGCCGCGCCCATGCGAAATTTCGAAAATTGAAAGCGCAGCAAATGCAGGAGGTTCGTAACCCGCGATGCGACGCTTACGGGCACCAGCTCGATACTGTCGCGCCTGACCACCGCGGCAACTAGCCGGTCTCCCGCCGAGTAATACTCCACGAGCACCGTATCGGTGGGCAGGCAGCCTTGCAGCTTGGCGATCGAAAAATCGGCTGGCGCTTCCAACGTGGCATTTTCGCGTTCGTGCGCGGGCAATTCCCGCAGCGCTCGCAGCAGCTCGTTCTCATGTGACTGCGCTTCTTGCCGCAAGAGCTCAATGCGTTCGCGCGATCTCTCTTCCGGCCGAAGCTGCTCCAATTCAATGCGGTGGTAATACCAGTTCAATTCTTCGCGCAAATCGCGGATCTTTCGCACGAACTCGCTTTGGCCCGCTTCGCCCATGGGCAGGCTTTGCCCGCTCTGAAAAATCATTTCGATCATGCTGCGCGACTTCGCCGCTTCCATGCACGAAAAGGCTTCGTCTACGGAAATTTCTTCATTTGCCGGATCGAGATACAGCTCCACCATGGCCTCGTACACTTGCATGCGATTCTTCACGAACGCGATCTTCAGCTCTTCGCTCTGCAAACGCGTCCGCAAAGCTTCCAGAGCTTTGCGCGCCTCTTGATATGCGGCATAAGCCGCCGCGCGTTCCCCGCGACTTCCCGCAATTTGCCCGAGCAGCAGGTGCGTCTGGTACACCAACACGGGCGTCTGCCCGTCAGAGAGCTTGGCAACCGCGGCATTCGTTTCGGCCTCTGCCGCGGGCAAATCTCCCACCTGCAGCGCAATCCGCGCGAGCAAGAGCCGCGCGAGCAGGGCCTTTCCCGACAAGGGCGTCGCGTCGAAAAACTCTGCGGCGCCCGCGCATAATCTGCGCGCCTCGAAATATCGACCCTCGTGAAACAGGAGCAAACCCTGGTACAAATCCAGCAGCCACGGCCACACCAGGTTTTTCTCCCGTGAAAACATTTCCCGCGCTTTCGCGAAGCGCTCCAGCGCCTGCACCGTCTTGCCCTGCTGCCCGTAGGCCATGGCTTCATTGGCCAGCGTTTTTGCGGCTTCGTAGCCCATGCCCAGCTTCTCGAATCTCAGAAACCCCTCGTGCGCCATCTCGCGGGCTTCTTCGCTCAAGTTCAGCTCCAGGTAAATATCCGAGAGGTCCAGATGGCAAAGCGCGTAGCGGTAAGCGTCACCGCTGGTTTCGCAGGAGCGCCGCGTCGCCAACAACATTTCGATGGCGCGACTGTATTCGCCGCGGAAATAATAGAGATACGCGATGTTGTAATCGGCTTGGTCGCGTAGGCGTGGGAGATCGTAAGTGCTACAAAGCTCACGCGCTTTCTGATAGCACTCCAACGAACGGGCGAAATCGTTCAAGTTAATCAAGCACATAGCCATGTTGTGGAGCGTGACGGCGACGTGCTCCCAATCTCCGAACGCGGTGAGCGCCTTGTAGGCGCGCTCGTAGTGTGCGAGGGCTTCTTCGAAACGATCCTGCCGATGGAAAATGTTTCCGACGTTGTTGTCTAAACTGGCCAGCCGCCGGTCTTCTCCAAGCTGCGTGAAGATCTGCCGCGCGCGTTCGGAGGCTGCGAAGGCGCGGTCATATTCTCCGAGGAGGATTAGCGGCTGGATGGAATTGCTCATCGTGCGCGCTGCTTCCTTCCATATTTTCAAGGATTCGTAGATCTTGAACGCCTGGTCGTGGTGCTCGACAGCTCCCAGGTTGTCGTCGGAGGCAAACAGAGCGTTGCCTTTTGCGCGCAACGCGAGTGCTATCTCCTCTTTGCGGCGCAATCTCCGTGCGATCAGCAGCGTTCCTTCCGCAAGGAGCAGCGCTTGCTTGGCATCCACGCGGATTCGCTCCACCACCAGCGGAGCCAGGCGCTTCACAACCTCTGAACGTAGCAACGATTTATGGCGTGTGAGAAATTTTCGGCGGGCGGCTTCGCCCCGCAGGGTGCCAAGTTCCGAAGCGAGTTCGACGTCGGAAGCCTTGCGGGCGGTTTTCACGGCCATCAGCGAAAACCCGATTTGTCGAGCTGGCGGTGCAAGCGCTCCATGCACTTTTGGCGAGTGAATCCAATCGAGCCAACCGCCAGCCCTAATTCCTTGGCCACTTCCGCGTATGGGCGCGAGGGTGTCTCGAAAAAGAGCAGCTCCACCAGCCTGCGACACTGCGCCGAGAGCACACTCATGGCCTCACGCAACATCTGCTCTTCCTGCGTCTGCTGTATCACGCTTTCCGCTATCGGCGGTGTTTCCGGCTCGGGCAGATCCGGCTCGCCGTCACGGCTCACCAGGCGTTGCTGCTGCCGCTTCCACCGGTAGCACTCATGGTGCGCCACCTGCATCAACCATTTTGGCAGCGCGCGCGGCTCGCGAATCTCCGGCAAACGCACGAGCAGCTCCGTGCACGTCGCTTGAAACACGTCCGCAGCGTCGTGCGGCGGCAAGCCGTACTTTACGGGAATGGAATAGATCAGCGCTTTGTACTTGTCGATCAGCAGCGACCAAGCTTCCTCATTGCCGCGCAGGCATTCCTTCACCAGGCGCGTGTCGTTCCATGCCGCCGGCGCCACGCTTGCTGTCGCCAAGCCACTGCGCTCATCGCCGCGCATTCTCCGCCCCGTTTCGCTGATAAAGTTGGTCGACGTTCCACAGCACGTACGGCTCCAGCACTGCCGGATGGAAATTTCCGATGGTCTTTTTCGCGCCGACCAGAATATCCGGGCTGGCCAGAAAGATCATCGGCTGCCGCTCCGTCAAGATATCCTGCACGCGGTCGTACAGCTTCTTGCGCTGCGCGGTGTTCGTGGCTATCAACTGCTGCTGCATCAAGCGATCGATCTCCGCTTCCCAATCCGTGGCCGGTTGCTTCTGCGCAGGATTCCACAGATGCATGCCACCGCTCGAGAGCCAAACGTTCAAGTCTGCGTTGGGATCGGCGTCAAAACTGGCGATGCCCAGGACGCACGCATCGTATTCCTTCGTCTGCGTAACGCGATCGATCAGCGAGCGCAGTTCCAGCGGCACCACCTGTACCCGCATGCCAAGCTGTTTCAAGTCCTCTTGGATCAACGCCGCCATCTTGGCCCGGTCCGCGTTGGACGAACTGGTGATGACGGAAAATTCCACAGCCTTCCCGTCTGCGTCGACCAGCTTCTGCTCCCCATTTTCGCCGCTCGCGAACCGAAAGCCCGCCTCCGTCAACAATTGGCGCGACTTGTCGAGCGACCGACCCGGATACGAAATCGCAGCGTTCGCCCACCTCCGATTCCCCGGCGTCACCGGTCCCCAGAGCGCCGTCCCGCGTCCTTGATAAACCAAGCGCACAATGGCTTCGCGATCGATCGCCAGCGAAATCGCCTGCCGAAATTTCTCGGAGCGAAACCAGCTTTGTTTGTGGGCCATTTCCGCGGGAGCCTTCTCGCCCAACTCGTTTAAATTAAAAAACAAAAAGTTATATTCCAGCCCCGGCCCCGCATCCGCCATCGTGTAATCGCGCGCCTGCCGCGACAGCACCGAAAAATTTTCCGCGCCGAGTCGGCTGATCATATCCGTCTCGCCGGATTCGAAGCGCAACACTTGCGCATCCGCACTGGGCACGAACAAAAACACAATCTCATCCAGATATGGCAACCGGTTGCCTTGCTCGTCTGTTTTCCAATAATACGGATTTCTTTCCAAAACGAGCCGCTGCCCCCCAACATATTCCTTTAACCGAAACGCGCCGAGCCCCGCCCATTGTATCGCCGCCGTTCCCAGCCCTCCGCTTTGCGCCAACTTCCCTTCCTTGTAGGCCGCCTCCAGCAAGTGCCGCGGCAAAATCGCCAGCCCATCGAACAACCTCTCGCCCACTCCGTAAGGCTTCGCCAATGTAACCTTCACCGTCTCCGCATCCACCCGGCTTACGACGATCGGTTTGCCGCCCACAATCAACAAATCGCGCTGCGTGGCATGCACCGCTTCGTCCAGGTAAACGCGAAAGGTGAACAGCACATCGTCGATGTCTACCGGATGTCCGTCGGAAAACTTCAGCCCGTGGCGCAGCGTCAATGTGTACTGCAAGCCGTCCGCGGACACCTTCCACGACTTCGCCAGCGCCGGTTCCGTCAGTTGCGAGGCTCGATTGATGTGCACCAAATCCGCTTGCATCGCACTGATAACCTCGCGCGACGGCCCATCCGCCGCCGTCAGAGGATTCAGCGTTTTGGGCTCCGCTCGCAGTGCCACCACAATTCGGCCGCCAGGCTTTCCCACTTTGCCAGCCACGCGCAGCGGTTCTTCTCCCGCATTCGCCTGCGCGGGAAACGATCTCGCCGAACAGACGAAGAAGACACCGATGCTGATCGCCCCTGCGATCACCGTAAGAGGTGTGCCTGAACGCCACAACTTGGTTCTTCGCTCGCTCACATCAGACTCCGCGCACCTCTTCTATCTTGGACGGGGCGCTGCTCGCCTGCAATAAACTCGCAAGCACCAAGTATCCGAGAAAGAACGGCACCATTGCCAATACCGGGAAATACATCCACCAATACGAGACCAACACATTGTAATGCTGTAGGCTGGCCAACAGATTTCCCCAACTCGGCACTGGTTCGGGCACGCCCAATCCCAAAAACGATAGTGTCATCTCCGCCAGCACAAACTGAGGAACTAGAGTCGCTGCCTGTGTCAACACCACACTCGCCGTCTCCGGCAAAATGTGCCGTCGTAGCAGATATCCGCCTGATGCGCCAAAACCTCGCGCGGCGCGCACAAAATCCCGTTCCTTCGCGCTTAGCACCGTTCCGCGCACCAGCCGCGCCGGACGCGCCCATCCCACCGCGCCGAGCACTACGACGATAAGCAGGAACGCCTTCAAAGGAGGCACGGCCAGCGGCAGAAACGCACGCATCGAAAACAGCAGATAAATCCACGGCAGCGCCAAAAACAGCTCCGCCACGCGCATCAACACTTCATCTCTCCAACCGCCCAAAAATCCCGCCGCCGCTCCGATACACAGTCCGATCGACAATGCCAGGCCCGCTCCAATCAATCCCGCAAGCAAGGAGACTTGGCCGCCAAACAAAATCCGTGACAGTAGATCCCGCCCATATTCGTCCGTACCAAATAGATTCAAGGAAGTGCCATCGCCGCTGCCGAAGAAATGCACCCGCAATGGCAACAATCCCAGCACGCGATACGGCGACCCGCCCACAAAGAACTCCACGGGAATCACTCGCGCTCGGTTCTCATCGTATTCATCAAAGCTGCCTGCTCGCAAACTTTGCGCATACGAAAATGGCCGCAAATGAATCCCACCCCGCGTATCCACAAAATGCAACGGCATCGGCGGCGCGTAAGGATGTTCGCGATTCTGCGCCGCCGGGTCATACGGCGCGAAAAATCCGGCGCACGCCACACCCAGATGAAGCAAGCCTAGCGCCGCCAAACAAATCAGCAATCGCGTCCGTATGCTCATCTTCCCGCTCCCGCTCGGATGCACGGGTCAACCCAGTACAGCAACAAATCCGCCGCGAAATTTCCCGCCAGCAGAAACAACGTCGAGAGCAGCACGCCTCCGATCACCACGTACAAGTCCCGTGCCAGAATCGCATCCCTCAAAAACGGCCCGAGCCCCGGCCAGCCCGTCACCGCTTCCACCACCAGCGACCCGCTGAGAAGAGTTCCCAGACTCAATCCAAAAAGTGCGATCAGCGGATGCGCGGCCGCCGGCATAGCATAGCGATAAAGCAGCCGTTTCCGCGAGATTCCGTGCCCCTCCGCCGCGCGCAAAAATGGAGCTTCCAGCGCCTCGGCGACCGCCGCGCGCACGTGCCGGAGCAAAACCGGCAACGCGGATACGACAAGCACGAGCAACGGCAAAATCATGTGCCACGCGAGATCGCGAATTTTGTGCGCTACAGAAAATTCACCGAATCCCACTGACACCATTCCCCCCGTCGGCAGCCATCCACTTCGCACCGCCAGTATCAGCAACCCAAGCGCCAGCGCCAAATCCGGAATAATCAGCAACACCGCGGTCGCCCAGCTCAACACGACATCCGCCGGCCGCCCTAGCCTCTCCGCGCTCCACACGCCCAGCGGCAGAGCCAGCATCCACACCAGCACGGTCGCTGTGCCCGACAGTAGCAAAGTGTTTCGCGCTCGCGTCCAAAGCAATGGCGCCACTGGCGTGTTATACGCAAACGAAAATCCCAAATCTCCGTGCGCCAGCGCGCCCGCCCACCGCGCGTAGCGCAAAGTGATCGGCCGGTCCACCTGATACTCCGCTCGCAGCGCGCTTAGCCGTTCCGCCGAAATCTGCGGATTCAGGCGCATCTCGTCGAAATAATTTCCCGGCGCCAGTGTGCTGAAAAGGAACGCCAGAATGGAAACGCCAAACAGCAAAAACGCTGCGTGCCCTGCTCTCTGCAGCAGGAAGCGCATCATCGCGGACGCTCCGCTGTTGCCACCGAATCTTGCGATACGGGACTCGCCCCCAGCAAATTCTGCGTCTCAGGACGGTGCGATTCTCGCAAAATTGTCTCCGCCGCTCCTTGCTCCACAATTTTCCCGCCGCTCATCACGGCGATTTCGTCCGCGAGGTGCGCCGCCATCCGCAAATCGTGTGTAATAAATAAATAGGCCAGCCCACGTGCCCGCTGCAGTTCCACAAGCAGGTTCGCAATTTGCGCCTGAATCGAACAGTCCAGCGCCGACAGAACTTCATCGAGAATAAGCAGCTTCGGCGCCAGAATCAGTGCGCGCGCAATCGCCACGCGCTGACGTTGTCCTCCGCTCAACTCCTGCGGTCGTCGCTCCAGGAACTCCGCTCCCATGCCCACTTGTTCTAAGACCTGCGCTGCCCGCAGCTTTTGCTCGCGTCGTGAAATTCGCCCCTGCACCAGCAAAGGCTCCGCAACAATTTCTCCGACCGTCCATCGCGGATTCAGTGAGTTCGCCGGATCCTGAAATACCAATTGCAGCTTCGGCCGGACGGCCCGTAACTCTTTCTCCCGCAGGGCCGCCAAATCCCGCCCTTCAAACCAAATCTGCCCCGCCGTCGCCCGCTGCAAACATGCCAGGCACAGCGCTACGTTGCTTTTCCCCGAGCCAGATTCTCCGACCAGCGCCAGCGTGCTTCCCGACAAAATCGAAAAGGAAACAGAATCCACCGCCGTGAATCCCGGCACGCGTCTTCCGAATCCGCGTGCCGTATACCGCTTCACCAAAGTTTCCACGCGAATTAGCGGTTCCATTTCCAGCTCGGTACCGGGATCCATATCACTTGGAAGCCTCATGCGGGAAATTTCAAGCACGCGACCTCATGACCGCCGCCCAGCACCGCAGCCGCCGGTTCGCAGACCTGGCACGTCTCCATGCGGTCCTGGCAGCGCGGCTCAAATACGCATCCTTGCGAGAGTGCCGCCAAGCTCGGCGGAACTCCTCCGATGACCGGCAGCGGCGATTTGCGCCCCGCCGCTTCGTCGCTATCGACCTGCGGCACGCATTTCAGCAGCGCCTGAGTATACGGATGTTGCGGCGAGAGTAGCACCTCGTGCGTCGGACCCACCTCCGCTACTTTGCCCGCGTACAGCACTAGCAAGCGATCCGCGAATCCGGCGAGTAGCCCTGGATTATGTGTGATGAAAATAAACGCAATGCCAAGCTCGTCGCGCAATTTTTTGAACAGCGTTAAAATCTCTCGCTGCGTGGTCGTGTCAAGCGAAGCCGTCGGCTCGTCCGCTACCACCAGCGCCGGCTCGCAAGCAATGGCCTGCGCAATCAAGACGCGCTGCTGCTGCCCCCCGCTCAGCTCATGAGGGTACGAGGAGTAGATCCGTTCGACATCGCCCGAAAAAACTTTTGACAGCGTCTTTCGAGTGCCTTCCGCTCGTTCTCGCCTGCTCCGAGTTCCGTGCGCTCGCAAGACTTCCCCGATCTGTTCCCCAACTCGAATCGTGGGATGCAGCGCCAGCGAGGGCTCCTGAAAAACAATCGATATCCCACTTCCGCGCACGCGCCGAAGGTCCACTCCGCTCATCCGCACGACGTCCGCCCCATCGAGTAAAATCTCTCCGCCCGTAATCCGCGCATTCCTCGGCAAGAGTCGCAACAAGCTCCCGGCCAGCGTGCTTTTGCCGGAGCCCGACTCCCCCAGCACCGCTAAAATCTGGCCCGCGGCAAGACCAAAACTCACACCGCTAAGGGCACGCCATACCCCGCCACCCCGCGCACCGTAGGCGACGCAAAGCTCCCGCACCTCCAGAATCGGCCTCAAGCCCACCTCAAATTCGCACTTGCAAGTACCAGTGCCATGTTGAGCCACCAACCCCGACGCCACAAGCCAATCGTGCCCACTCAACACACGAACAGTAAGCACATATTGCCGCCAGCCCAAGGGATGCGCAGCCTCAACTTCTGCGCTCTCAAACCTCGTTTATTCACAGAGCGCACTCGCTCCTTGACTATCATTGACTTTGTAGCGTAAAGTAGTTTGCCGACAAACTCCTCGCCTGCGGAGGTTCCGATGAACGCCCCAACCAAGAGGCGAGGCATAGCCCGTCGAATATTCAAAGCCTTCGGCGTATTGGCCACGTTGGGCGTCTTCGGGATTGCGACCTTGTTGGGTTCACTTTCACTGGAGCATCGCACGGAGCTCACACTACCGACGCCAACCGGACCATTCGCCGTCGGCCGCGCGGTCTATGATTGGACCGACAACACGCACCTGGATACGCTCGCGCCCGTCCCAGGAACCAAGCGTGAACTCCTCGTCTGGATTTGGTACCCATCGGCGCCGAGCCAATCAGCTGCTAGCGACGACTACCTCCCCGCCCCTTTGCGGGCGGCGGTCGAACGCGACCTCGGCCCGCTGCTCGGCGGATTGCTGACGCGCGATCTGTCAAAGGTCCACGCTCACAGCCTTCGTGACCCGGATGTGTCACCTCAGCAGCCCTCGTATCCTGTGGTGATCATGAGAGCCGGCGCATCCTCGGAAGTGTGGAATTACTCGACCCTCGCCGAGGATCTGGCCAGTCACGGCTACGTCGTCATCGGCTTCGACGCCCCCTATCGCACGAGCGTCGTCGTTTTCCCGGACGGCCGGGTCATAAGGCGGATGCCGGAGAACAACCCGGAACTCTGCGAGGGCCAAGAGCAACCTAAGCTAGCTAGTTGCGTAAACAGGGTCCTGTCTGCGTGGACTGCCGACATCGCGTTCGTGCTCGATCGCTTGCTGCAGTGGAACGCTTCAGACCCGGGCAAATTCCACGGACGCCTCGACATGACCCGCGTCGGAGTCTTTGGTCACTCGTTTGGTGGCGCGACCGCCGCGCAATTCTGCCACGAGGATTCCAGGTGCAAGGCCGGGATCGATGTCGACGGTCAGCCCTTCGGCAGCGTCATTCAGGCCGGCCTTCATCAGCCCTTCATGTTCCTGATGAGCGACTACAACGGCGAGTCCGATCCCGAGGGCGGGCAGATCATGGCCAACATCCAATCGATTTACGATCGTCTGCCGCCGGACGGACGCCTACTCATCGCCATCCATGGCGCAAACCATTTTCTCTTCAGTGACGACGGGGCCCTGCTGAAGAGCCACATTGTGATGCGCACGCTCCGCGCCTTTGGCATCGTCGGAATCGACGGCCGCCGCCAGCTCGCCGTGACCGTGTATTGCGTGCACACCTTTTTCGACGCCTACCTCAAAGGAACAGGCGTTTCACCACTCAACCTCTCCTCTCGACTCTATCCGGAGCTCCGAGCTTTCAACTGAAGCGCCCTAGTTCAACGATTGTGCGGGCGCCCCATCCTGTCTGGTTTGCCTCATGCCAGGGTAGGTCTTGGATTTCTCTTCGAAGGATTGGGTTTCTGGAGCGGGCGATGGGAATCGAACCCAAACCTGATTCGCGCCATCCACTTGAAAATGCAATGGATACACACAACCACCGTCCAAAATCGTCCATATCGAGAAATGCAAGTGGGTAAAGTGTTGTGAGTGTGATTCTTAAACTGCTTGCTGACGGCACGGAAAAATCCCTTGTCCGAAGCATGGGTGTAGTCCATCGGTTTCGTTGAAACTTTTGGGCGCGTGTCAAAGTTTGGAACCACTATCGCTATCGTGCAACGGTTTAGCAAATTCCCGATTCCATACGCTGTTGTTCGGAATCAATAGGGTTACGTTCGGATGAGTTGCCTCATTGTTGGGCAAAGAGCCACTGTTCGGGAGCAATTGTGCAACCGCTATTTCGCGTTGAACGCCCAGAAAATGATCACCATAACGAAAGTTTTCCGGCCGGCTTGTTCGACGCGACTTCTACGAAAGGCGCCTTTTTCGTCCAAGTGGATTACTTCCGATTTGTCTGTGACCCACTCGCAATCGGCCGAAAATGATGCAGGAATTCAGTCGAGCCTGCGTTAGATCTTGAAGGGTTTTGAATTGCGGATGGGGCTATAATCCGAGAATGGCAGCACCAGGAAGAGGCATCGAGCAGCTTCGGCAGGCGCAAGACGTTGACGCCATTCCTACTCTGGCGTGGTCCGCTCGCCCCGACGGCTCGGCTGAGTTTCTCAACCGGCGCTGGTTAGATTACACCGGCCTCTCTGCGGAAGAGGCACCGGATTGGGGCTGGACTGCGGCTGTTCACACAGAAGACCGCGATAGGCTCATGGCTTTTTGGCGGCATCTGTTGGCTTCCGGCGAGGCCGGCGAGATTGAAGCACGCCTGCGCCGGTACGATGGAGACTATCGGTGGTTCCTGTTCCGTGTGGAGCCTGTGCGCGACAATCACGGCAACATCTTCAAATGGTATGGCGCGAATACGGATATCGAGGACCGTAAGCGAGCCGAGGCACGCGCCTTTGAAGAAATTCGGAACTCGGAAGCGAAACTTCAACAGGACGAGCGCGAACTGCGGCAACTCATAGATTTCCTTCCTCAGCATGTTGTTGTAATGGATAAGGACGGCACCTTGCTTCAGGCCAACAAGAGGCTGCTTGACTACTTGGGCTTCACCTTGGAACAAATGAAAGCCACGGGAATCGACGAGCGGATCAGGAGGGACGTTCATCCAGAGGATCTGGAGAGGTTTGAAAAGCAACTAAGCGCAGGCCTTTCAAACCAAAGGCCCTTCGAGATGGTGAAGCGGCTGCGCGGAAAAGATGGGCGGTATCGATGGTTCCTGATTCGCTGTAACCCGCTGCTCAATGAGAACGGAGGCGTTGTCCGGTGGTTCGGGACAGGAACGGACATTGAAGATCATAAACAGGCCGAAAATCGCCTGCGAAATGAAAACGTCGCGTTGCGCGAGGAGATCGAACGCTCTTCGATGTTTGAGGAGATCGTTGGCTCCTCCGAAGCGCTGCGGCGAGTGCTGGCTCAAGTGTCGAAAGTGGCGCCTACGGATTCGACAGTCCTGATTTCGGGAGAAACTGGAACGGGAAAAGAGCTGATCGCTCGCGCCATACATAGTCGGTCTAATCGGTCGTCGCGAGCCTTCATTCGAGTAAATTGCGCGGCTATTTCGCCTTCACTCATTGCCTCGGAACTGTTCGGACACGAAAGGGGTTCCTTCACGGGGGCACATCAGCGGCGTCTCGGACGCTTTGAATCGGCCGACGGCGGAACAATTTTTTTGGATGAGGTTGGTGAAATACCGCCAGAGACTCAACTTGCTTTGCTACGAGTGCTCCAGGAGCACGAATTCGAACGAGTAGGTGGGAACCAAACGATTCCAGTTGATGTGCGAGTGCTCGCGGCGACAAATAAGGATCTGCGCGCGGCCGTAGGTGACGGCACGTTCCGTCAGGATTTGTTCTACCGCCTAAACGTTGTTCCGATTCAAGTGCCGGCACTTCGTGATCGGGTTGATGACATCCCGTTGTTAGTGGAATATTTGGTGGACCGCTACGCTAAGAAGGCCGGTAAGCGAATTCGTAGTGTGAGCAAGAACACGCTGAATTTGTTCCAAGGATATGACTGGCCCGGTAACATTCGGGAATTGCAGAACGTCGTCGAACGCGCCGTGGTGCTATGCGAAGGGGAGATATTTTGTGTCGATCCAAGCTGGCTCGCGCCAGCCTCCTCAAGTCGGACATCCCCCAATGAGCCTACGCTGACCATTCCCTTGGTCACGGACCTCGCGGAACGGGAGAGGGCGATGATCGAAAACGCACTGCGCGAGGCTGAGGGCCGGACCTCGGGTGCCACGGGCGCTGCGGCGAAGCTAGGCGTACCCAGACAGACGCTTGAATCCAAGATCAGGAAACTCGGAATTAACCGCCATCGCTTCAGAACGTCGTAATCTCCACCTGGCCATTAGGCCTCGTTTCGATCTAAACCCGCTTCCTTCTCTCTCAATCCCGCGTATCGCGCCTCTTCGATACGCCGCCACAACGGGATTCGGGCGAGCCAACCTCGCGGGGCGATGCTCCATTTTCGGCAAGCGCTGAAATTGCGGCATGACTGGAAAAGCTAAAGACAAATGGCTCAACAGATTGCGAGTGGCACTGATATTGCCTTCCTCAGCCTCATATGAATCAGAGTCTACAAAGGATCGACAAGGTGAAATTTGGACCCTGGGCTATCGTAACGGGTGCCTCCTCAGGGATCGGGAAAGAATTTTCAAGGCAACTTGCCGCGAACGGCTTAAACATCGTGTTAGCCGCCAGAAGGCTCGAACTGCTTAAGGAGCTGGGACAGAATCTCGAGAAAGAGTTTGGCGTACAGTGCCGAGCGGTTCAAGTGGATCTCAGCGATGAAAATTTTATCGGTACAATCAAAGAAGCTACGCAGGATCTCGATATCGGTCTTGTCGTTTCAAATGCTGGCACCGGAAATCCCGGATCTTTTATCAAAAAGAATCGAGATGATTTACTGATGGATGTGAGACTCAGTGTGACGGCCCACCTGGAGCTGTGTCATCTCTTTGCGCCTATCCTAGTGAAGCGCGGACACGGCGGGATTCTTCTCGTTGGAGCGATGGGAGCGAGCCACGGGGTTCCCTATATGGCGAATAGCGGTGCGGCTAAGGCGTATGTTTCGGCGTTAGGCCAAGCTCTTCACTTCGAATTGAAAGACCAGGGAGTTCATGTGACGGTCCTAACTCCCGGCTTTATAGATACCCCCGTGATTCCCAAGCTCCTCGAAGACCCTGGAGCGCTCCCGATGAAGCCGATGACTGCCGAAAGATGCGTGACAGAAGGGCTCGAAGCGCTGCGAGCCAATCGCGCTGTATACATTCCAGGCCTACTCAATCGAATCATGAATCGTCTCGTTCCTCCGTCGGTAGCTCAAAAGATGGAGGCAAGAATGCTGAAAAAGTAGCAGCAAGAGTTTTCCCGCACGTGCCGGATTTCAAAAATCAGTTCTCGACCTCGGCCACATTTCGATTCGAAACCGTTTGCAAACTGCTCCCTCAA
>Ga0210408_10000292_pt1 | contig 70911 bp, 59 predicted proteins | sample IncBWH4MmetaG_FD_155471 | JGI IMG/M metagenome (GOLD analysis project Ga0210408, IMG submission 155471) | Forest soil microbial communities from Barre Woods Harvard Forest LTER site, Petersham, Massachusetts, United States - Inc-BW-H-4-M | ecosystem: Environmental > Terrestrial > Soil >... | reverse complement strand
CCGACATCATCACAGTCCCGGGGATTATCAACCGCGACTTTGCAGACGTGAAAGCCATCATGGCTGGAATGGGCTACGCCGTGATGGGAACTGCCAGCGCCAGCGGTGCGCGTCGGGCCACTGAGGCGGCGCAAAAGGCCATTGCCTCGCCGCTGCTCGAGGCCGGCGCGATCGATGGCGCACGCGGTATTCTCATCAACATTACCGGTTCGACGTCGCTTAAATTGGCCGAGGTGCAGGAAGCTTGCACAATTATCCAGAGCGCGGCGCACGAGGATGCCAACATCATCTTTGGCGCCGTGCTCGACGAAAAGACAAAAGACGCGGTGAAGATTACCGTCATCGCGACCGGCTTCAAGGATTCGGACAAGCGGCACCGCCATCTGGAGGCGCGAACCAGCTTTACTTCGCACGACTATCCCGAGTCCGATCCGGAGTTCGATTCCGAGCCTGCGCCTCCGCCGCCGATGGTGATGGAGCAAGCCGGGCAGCAGACATCTGTCGCGCCGTCCACGGCCGTGTCAATCGAGACCATGCGCAGCGCGATCATTGCCAACTTTGAGCAGGAGGACCTTGACGTGCCTGCGTTCTTGCGTAAGCGCGGCGAACCAATCTAAGGTTTCGAATCGGCAAAGGCGACATACGCGCCTAGTCCGATGAGAGTTAAACCCGTCGCCGTGCGTTGCCGGCGGCGCAGGAGTGCCGATGTCCGTAGTCGGACGCCGATCGGGGCGGCCATGAGCGTTACCACCACGTCACAAGCCGTGTTCAGCGTGACCGACATGCTGCCGAGTATCAGGAACTGCCAGATCACGCTGCCGTGCCCGCGGCTTACAAATTGAGGAATGAAGGCCAGAAAGAAGAGGGCGGTCTTCGGATTTAAGACCTCGGTCGCAATCCCTTGCCAGAAGGCGCTCTTGCGCGCGCCGACGGCAGGTAGGGAAACTTCCTCCTCTCTCCTTGCGCTCAGTATCATCCGGAATCCCAGGTAGACGAGGTAAGCCGCGCCAGCATATTTGACCACCGCGAAAGCGGTCGCCGACGTCGCCAGCACCAATGACAACCCGGTGGCCGCCGCAACCACGTGAACCATGCCTCCAAGAAAGGTTCCCAGTGAGGAAAGAATTCCTTCGCGTCGTCCACCGGCGAGAGTGCGGGCAAGAACATACAGCATGCCTGGGCCGGGCGCGATCGCCAGAAGCGTGGCCGCGCCGAGAAAGAGCAAGAGGTGATGAGCATCGATCATAAGAAGATTTTACACAAGGGTGATAGCGCGGCATTTCCACAAAGCTTGTTCGATCATTTAACTTGGCCGCATCAGTTAGCATGAAGATGTGAAACCGAGGGTTGTTTCCCGGCGAATCGGCCTGGCTCGCGCTCTTTCGAAGCTGGGTTATTGCTCGCGGTCCTCGGCGTCCGAGTTCATACGCGCGGGTCGGGTGACCTTGAACGGCACGGTCCGCCGCGATCCGGAAACCCCAGTTTACCTGGAAGAAGATCGCGTTCAGATAGATCGTCGCAATGTCGCCCGGGCCGCCAAGGTCTATTTTGTTTTGAACAAGCCTCGCGGAGTAGTGACCACAGCTTCGGACGAAAAAGAAAGAAGGACTGTTTACACGTTTCTGAATCGCGACTTGCCTTGGGTTGCCCCGGTAGGACGGCTCGACAAGGCAAGCGAGGGCCTGCTTCTGCTGACTAATGATTCCGAGTGGTCGGCACGCGTGCTGGCGCCGCAAACCCACTTGGATAAGACATATCACGTTCAGATCCGCAAGATTGCCGATGCAGCGCTGTGTCGATCCCTAGTTGCTGGAATGAAGCTGGATGATGGTGATTTTCTCAGCGCAAAAGATGCCCGTATCTTGCGCGTAGGCCAATACAATACCTGGCTAGAAATCATCCTGGATGAAGGCAAGAACCGTCATATACGGCGTATGCTCACGCAACTCAGAGTGGAGGTGCTGAGGCTGGTGCGGGTTGCGATTGGACCGCTTCTGCTGGGAGACCTTCCCAAGGGTGCCACTCGCCCGTTAATGGTCAGAGAGAAACAAGCACTCGACCGGGCCATGCGGTCAGGCTAGAGCGATTCGACTGTTACAAGGGTTAACTTCCGTGCATGAAGCTAGCTTTGCCGGCGGTCTGGGCGGCAAGCTCCAGTTGCTGCAGATCATCGAGTGTGAAATCAGGGCCGGCTGAATTTGCATCGAATCCCTTACGGCAAATCTGGATGACGCCAAGCACATCTCCCTCGTCATCGAGAACGGGCGCCGACATCAGTTTCTGAATGGTCGCTGGTCGCTGCTGCTCACCCTCTTCGTTGTTCCCCAATCGTACCGTCTCAAAAATGCTGGCATGCTTTATCTTGGCAAAGTTGTTGAACAACTCGACCTTCCGGGTGGTAGCGGTGTGCGCGGCAATAGCGGACGTACTGGAGAGAGGAATTGATCCCGCCGTTTTCAGTTCGTCGGGGAAGAGGAACCGAAGCAAATTGTTCTCTAACTGCAACAGAGCAACTTCATCTTGCCGTACTCGAAGGATCTTGGACAAAATGGAGCAGAACTGCTCAGGTGTTCCGGCTGTTACCAAACGATGCCGGATCGCGGCCAGATCACGCGCGGGCGCGGCTGCCGCCGAAGAGCCCTGCCCGGATTGCTTTTCGCGTTGCATTATCTGGAGACACCTTCGTTTGTCGCCAGCCCCGACACAAGTCCCTTAGACATGGCGGGTGCTGTTACCATGCTGAGCCCAGCACGCTGCGTCCGGCAAGTTACTGAGGTACTGTTCACGCGGGAGATACCAATCGCATGCTCTATCCCTGCGTCAATGGATAGCCTTTTTCCCGCCAGCCGCGGATGCCACCATCCATGGAGAGCACGTTCGTGTATCCCATCTTCTGCAGGTTGTCCGCTGCCAGGGCAGAGCGGTATCCGCCGCCGCAATAGAGAACGATGGGTGTTTTTGGATCGGGAACGCGCTCTTCGATATCGCGCTCGATGATTCCTTTGCCTAGATGTGTCGCCCCCGGTAAGTGGTCCTTTGCATACTCGCTCTCCTCACGTACGTCAACGAGCAAGAATTTCTCGCCGCGATCGAGCTTGGCTTTTACCTCATCCACATTCGTTTCGTGAATACGCTGCCGCGCATTTTCGACGATGTGCAGGAACCGAGGAGAGTGTTGGGGTGCCATGCGCCGCTCCATCAAGTAGCACGGTTAACAACTACGGTACGGGGGTAGAGAACGTGACAGCAACGAACCGCACTGAGAATATTCTACTGAAGAATCTGTCCAAGTTGCCGATGAACTGGCTTGGGTGTTTTTCCGATTGCCACGCCTACGTCCAGGCTCGAGTACCGCCGTCGGCGATGGCTCTCTCGGGAGGAAGAATTCAATGAAACGCACTTCGGCTGTCGGAGTGTTGTGCCTGCTGGTTTCGCTTCTGGCGTACGCTCAGGATTCCTCACGGGTGATCGCCATGGAAAACGCCTGGAACCAGGCCGAGTTGCACAACGACGGTGCGGCTGTGGAATTGCTTTTGGCTGATGATTTCGTGATGACTGTAGCTGAGGGGACTGTGCTCAACAAAGCGCAGATCGTCGCGTCGGTCAAGGATAAGTCTTACCATCCCGATGTATTGCAGTCGACCGATGTCGTCGTGCATTCTTACGGAAACACTGCGATTGTGACCGGGGTGTATCACGAAAAAGGCGTGGACAAAGGCAAGCCCTGGGAGCGCCGCGGGCGCTTCACCGATACCTGGATCTACATGAACGGAAGGTGGCAGTGTGTCGCCAGTCACTTTAGTGTGAAGCCGAAGTGAGTTCTACTAACTGGTAGATGAGGTGGCTTCGAGCGCTTTTTCGGGACTGGAACTAGGTGAGCTCACCGCGGAAGAGTCCAGAAATTTCTTCAGGTCATTTTCAAGTTTGCGACGATTTTCTTCTTCAAGCTCGGTGAACTCGAATGGTTGCAGACAGCCTTGCGTAGCCCACATCGGAAACATCATTACAGCCTTGCTCCGCACCGTGCAATTCCCAACGTGAAACATCACCTCAACCTTGATTCCCTCGTCAAGCGGTTTCTCCATATGCAACAACCCTCCAGTAATGGAAAGTTGATGCAGCCGGGCCCGAACTTGCCGGCCGCTTTCTAGACGGACGAGCGCCAACACGGTTCCTGCCAGTTTCACCCGTGGGGCGCGCCTTCCGTTATCTGCTTGGCGAGACATCAGTTCGTTCTTAACTATGACATTTGACGTCCGGTGGTACGAGATTACGAAAGATCGACGTTAACGGACGGCGCCGAGTGGGCGTGATTCGTCTTTTATTCGCCAAAAAAGGCTCAGGAGTAAGTGCAGACGGATTACTGGGGTCACTTTACGCACGCGTTTCACCACCGTAAGCTGCGATCTTATGGCGCTCAATGCCCTGCTAATGTGCCGGGAGCAACAGTCTCTGAAAATGCTGGCGACGGCTCTCGACGAATTTGAAATCGATCAAGAAATATGCTCCTCCGCGCACGAGACCATCGAACTGATAACACAGGGGCGCTACTCTGCGCTGGTCCTCGACTTTGACCTACCAAGCGCCGCGCTGGTGGCGCGGATGGCGCGAATTACGCCGTCACGTCGAAGGCCGGTGATTTTCGCCATGATTGGCGCGTCAACCGCTATCGCGGGAACATTTCAAGCCGGGGCGAATTTTGTTCTCTACAAACCGCTGGTATTCGAGCAGCTTGTACGTTCGTTCCGCGCTGGCCGGGGTTTCATGCAGCCGGAGCGCCGCCAAACCTCGCGGCAGAAACTAGAGGCCTTGGTCTACCTGCAGTTCGGCATTGCCGCTTTGCCGGCGATGGTACTGGATCTCAATGAGCAGGGGATGTCACTGCAGGTGCCAGAACCGCTGCCGCCGGTTCAGAGCGTGCCGTTCCGTTTCGTATTGCCTGGCGGCTCACACATGGTGGAAGGGACCGGCGACGTGATTTGGGCGGATGATTGCGGGCGCATGGGAATGCTTTTCTCCCAGCTCGCGCCGGCCTCACGAAAGCAGCTGCAAAACTGGCTCTGCAAACGAAACTCCAAGAAACGGACTAATGTCCGCACGGCCACACGATCCGAACGAACCCACCGCACCCAGTCGGCTTCCCACTGACCAACATTTCTGAGTGTGACACTTGAGAAACGGTGCGGGTCTGTAACCGCAGCTACATGCTAGACTCGCGTCTCGCCTGATAGACGCGTATGTCCGAACTGGCAATGCTTTCTGCGGTTTCGATGGCTGAGCAAATTCGGCAGAAAACACTATCTCCAGTCGAATTAGTCGAAGCGCACCTGCAGCGGATTGAACGACTGAATCCTGAACTGAACGCATTCGTTCAAGTGGACATGGAAGGCGCTCGTCACCAGGCTCACGCGGCTGAGATTGCGGTGTCCCGTAAGCAAAACCTCGGTCCCCTGCACGGTGTGCCAGTGAGCATCAAGAGTTCCATTGAAGTAGCAGGATTGCGTTGTGAAGCGGGTACAAAATTGCGCGCCGGTTACGTCGCTCAGCAGGACGCGCCGCTGGTCTCGCGACTGCGACACGCGGGCGCGATTATTCTCGGGACAACAAATTGTGCTGAACTGCTCGTGGCATGGGAGACCGACAATCTTCTCTACGGTCGCACTAACAATCCTTGGGATTTGTCGCGAACGCCTGGCGGCTCGAGCGGTGGGGAAGCCGCAGCCATCGCTTCGGGATGTTCGGCAGGTGGCGTGGGCAGTGATGGCGGAGGATCGATTCGCGTGCCCGCACACTTCAGCGGAATATGCGGACTCAAGCCCACACCTGGCCGTGTCCCAGCGACCGGACATTTCCCGAAGTCCGTCGGACCATCCGGGCTCATCGGTGTAGTGGGACCGATGGCACGAACTGTGTCTGATTTGAAGCTTCTGTTCGAAACCATGCAGGGCGCCGATGAGGGTGATCCTTCGGCCGCACCCGTGGGGGTGCGTTGGCCAGGGAAGAATGGACTGAACAGAGTCAGGATCGGATATTTCGAGGATGACGACCGCACTCCTGTGACTCCAGAAACGCGAGCCGCCGTGCGGGCGGCTGCGAACGCTTTGCGGTGCGCCGGATTTCAGGTCGAATGTTTTCGTCCGGAGGGACTCGAATTGGCGCGGCAACTGTGGTGGAAGTTTTTTGGAATCGCCGGCGGAATGCTCCTAGGTTCGCTAATAGGTGGACATGAGTCCGATCTCAGCCCGATTCTCAAAGAGTTTGTCAGTTGGGTCGCTGCAGAACGCCCACATACCGGCGAGTCGTTGCTCGATGCTTGGATCCAGCGTGACGAGGTGCGAGGGCGCGTCTTGGTCCAGATGCGAGAGTACCCCGTGCTCCTGTGTCCAGTGGCTTCCATTCCAGCCTTCAAGCACGGCGAGCGCAGCTGGAAGATCGATAGCCAAACCGTCCAATACCTCGACGCTTGGAGCTACACCCAGTGGTTCAATCTATTGGGAATGCCGGCCGCGGTAGTGCCGGTAGGAAGGTCATCGGAAGGACTGCCAATCGGAGTGCAAATCATTACGCGCCCCTGGGAAGAAGAATTGGCATTGGCTATTGCTGCGGCTATCGAGGAAGAATGTGGCGGATGGCAGAGGCCGCCAGTTGATTAGGGTTCGCAAGCGCATGGTCACCCTGTGGCTAGTGGTTTTATACTATTTCCGTAATTCCCTGACATAGATAGCTTTTGTGGACGTACGAGTTCTCTCTAAGATCGGCCATGTAAACGATGGCTTGATGCTGCATCTGCGATGCTACCGATCTCTGAAGGTTCCGCCAGCCGTCGCGTACTTCCCGGGTTACTCGTCTTTCTCTTCATTTCCGCGGCCTATCTTTATACGTTTCCCCAACCAAATGTTTTCTATGCCGTAATCGTTCTGCTGCATGCCGTTACCGGTGTTGTCGTCTCGGTCATGCTCGCTGTTGCGCTGTATAGGCTGCTCCGAAACGGAAGCTTGGCCACGCGCATAGGCTGGTTGCTGGTAGCCGGCGGAGCAATTTCAGGGCTGATCCTGATTAAGATCGGAACGCCGCGAGCGGAATGGAACTGGCTCTATCTTCATATTGTGGTCTCACTGGCAGGAGTAGGCATTCTGTTTGCTGAGTGGGCGTGGAAGAGGGGTTGGTTGGCCCCGGGGGCCGGTCCCGCGATCGGACGCATTGCAATCTGCCTGCTCGGACTGGCTGGGCTTGGCTATTGCGCTCGCTACCTACGGGAATCACGTTGGGAGAAGCATGCGCGGATTGAGAATCCTCTGATGCCACCCGCCACGATGAACGAAGAGGGCGACGGTCCCACCGGTCCGTTTTTTCCCAGCTCCGCCCAGGTTTATGGTGGACAGAAAATCCCCAGCAAATTCTTCATGGAGTCGGAATCTTGCAAGCGCTGTCATGAAGACGTCTACAACCAGTGGTTCAGCTCGGCGCACCACTTTTCGTCGTTCAATAATCAGTGGTACCGCAAGAGCATCGAGTATATGCAGGACACGATTGGAACTGGTCCTTCAAAATGGTGCGGAGGCTGTCACGATCCGGCCGTGCTCTACAGCGGATTGATGGACACTCCCATCAAGCAGATTGTGCATCGTCCCGAGTCGCAAGCCGGACTAGGCTGCATGATGTGCCATTCCGTCGCCGACGTGAAGAGCACGATGGGTCAGGGTGATTTCTATCTCGAATATCCCAAGCTGCATGAGCTGGCCGCGACGCAGAATCCGATAGCACGAGCTTTGCACGATTTTCTGGTGAAGCTGAACCCTGAACCGCACAGGCGTGTGTTTTTGAAACCATTCATGCGCGAACAGACTGCTGAGTTTTGCTCAAGCTGCCATAAGGTTCACCTTGATGTTCCGGTGAACCATTACCGCTGGTTTCGCGGCTTCAATGAGTACGATAACTGGCAGGCCAGCGGAGTCTCGGGGCAGGGCGCCCGATCTTTTTACTATCCCCCCAAACCAGCGCAATGCGCCGATTGTCACATGCCGCTGACTCCTTCCGGGGATTTCGGCAATATTAATGGTGTTGTGCACTCACATCGCTTTCCCGGCGCCAACACCGCCTTGCCAACAGCAAACGAAGATGCCGAACAGCTCAGAATTACGGAAGACTTTTTGAAGAACAAGGATTTGACCGTCGATATATTCGCGCTCTCTCCGGCGCGGGCCGAACCGAAAATAGGCGCGGTCAGCCAATCTGAACTCTCCACCACCTTCGCTGTCGGCGAGGAGGCGGAGGCTAAGATTACTCCTGCGGCGGAAGCGGAGGTGTCTCCTGTTACGGCGCCTTTAAACCGTGTACAGCCCATACTTCGACGCGGCGACACCGTGCGTCTGGATGTCGTGGTTCGCACAAAGAAGGTTGGACACTTTTTCCCTGGCGGAACGGTCGACGCCTACGACACGTGGCTAGAGCTCAAGGGCACGGACGACAAGGGCCAAACCGTTTTCTGGAGCGGAATGGTAGGACACAACGGTAAAGGCCCGGTGGAAAAAAGCGCGCACTTCTACCGCTCACTACAAGTGGATGCGCACGGCAATCGGATCAACAAGCGCAATGCCTGGGCCACGCGTGCCGTGGTGTATGTTCATCTCATTCCACCGGGCGCGGCGGACACGGTTCATTATCGGCTGCACATTCCAGCGAACGCCGGAGACAAAATAACCCTGCACGCGCGCCTGTGCTATCGCAAGTTCGCTTGGTGGAATACGCAATTCTCATTTGCCGGCATTCCTGATTCGAGCCAGCCCCAGGCAGTCACGCCGGATTATGACGACAGAAAGTTCTCGTTCATCGCACCCCTCACGGGCGTATCGGCCAAACGTGAGCAGATCCCTGATCTTCCAATTGTTGCCCTTGCGGAGGACGAAGTTACGTTAAACGTCGCCGGTCACAATGGGGGCGAGCCGCCGCCCAAAGTGATTCTTCAGGCGGATGATTGGCAGCGGTGGAACGACTACGGGATCGGACTCTTTCTGCAGGGCGATTTGAAGGGGGCAGCAGTCGCCTTCCAAAAGGTATCGGAAATCGATCCGAAGAACCCCGATGGCTGGGTTAATCTCGGCCGCGCAGCCGTGCAGGAAGGTGATATGGAGCGAGCCCGCGCAGTCCTGGAAAAGGCATTGACTCTGAGTCCAGATTTGGCTCGCGCCCACTTTTTCTACGCCAAAGTCCTGCGCAGCGACGGCAACTATGAGGGCGCTGCCGACCATCTGCGAAAAGTCCTGGCACAATATCCCAGGGACCGGGTTGCGCTCAATGACCTCGGGCGAGTCCTCTTCCTACAACGCAAATATGCAGACGCGGTGAAGGTACTGCAATCCGTGCTAGCGGTTGATCCTGAAGACTTGCAGGCACACTACAATTTGATGCTCTGCTATAACGGTCTGGGAAATGAAAAGCAGGCTCACGAACACCAGGTCCGCTATTTGCGTTTCAAGGCCGATGAGGCTTCGCAGGCTATCACCGGGCCTTTCCGGCAACTCAATCCCGAGGACAACAACGAGCGCCAGGCGATTCACGAACATGTCTCCGTGCCGCTGGCCGGGTTGCAAACGAAGGCAACTGTTGTTAAAGCAGCTAGGGTAGCGGTCAGGGCGTCCAAATGATGCGCAAGGTTCTTGCATCCCTGTCCATCCTCGTCCTTGCAGCTGTGTCCGCCGCGGCTCAGCACATTCAGTTCCGCGATATCACTGTTCAAGCTGGAATTCATTTCGTCCACAACAATGGCGCGTTCGGAAAGAAATATCTTCCAGAGACAATGGGTCCAGGCTGCGCCTTTATCGACTACGACAACGATGGCTGGCCTGACATTCTGTTAGTGAACGGCGAAAATTGGCCCGGACGGCAGGGACCGGTCTCTACCCTCAAGCTCTATCATAATAATCACGACGGGACCTTCACCGATGTAACTCGGAAAGCCGGCCTCGCAGCCCCCATGTTCGGCATGGGGGTTGCTGTGGGCGATTACGACAACGACGGCTTCGACGATCTCTTCATAACCGCGCTAGGGCAGAGCCATCTTTTTCACAACAATGGCAACGGAACGTTCACCGATGTAACCAAGAGTGCCGGCCTGTGGGGGCCGAATGAATTCTCCACCGGCGCTGCCTGGGTGGATTACGATCGCGACGGCAAACTCGACCTAGTCGTCGCCAACTATGTTCAGTGGTCTGTCCCCGGAGATCTCTATTGCACGCTGGACGGCGCGCACAAATCCTATTGCACACCGGAGTCGTACAAAGGATCATCGGCGCGGCTGTGGCACAACTTAGGCGGAGGCAAATTCGAAGATGCCACTCAGAAGGCAAATTTCTACGATCCGACTTCCAAGAGCCTAGGTGTGGCGATTCTCGACTACAACGGCGACGGTTGGCCCGATATCCTGCTGGCCAACGACACCCAGCCGAACAAACTGTATCTCAACAAGCGTGACGGGACGTTCGAAGAGAAAGCCGTCTCTGCGGGAATCGCTTTCAGCGAGGATGGTGTAGCCCGCGCGGGCATGGGCGTTGACACTGGCGATTACGATCGCTCCGGCCATCCCAGTATCATCATCACCAATTTCGCCAACCAGATGCTCTCGCTCTACCACAATGAGGGAAATGGATTGTTCGTGGACGAGGCCCCTCGCTCGGATGTAGGTCGCGCCACCCTCGTGACTCTCGGCTTCGGGTGCTTCTTCTTTGACTATGACAACGACGGTTGGCCTGACATCTTTGTGGCCGACGGACACATCGAGGACCAGATCGAACGCGTGCAGAAACGTGTCAGTTATGCCGAACCGCCCCATTTGTTCCGCAATCTGGGTGGCGGTAAGTTTCAGGAGGTCACGGAATCTCTAGGCGCGGCATTTGCGCGTCCGAAAGTCGCGCGGGGGGCGGCTTACGCTGACATCGACAATGACGGTGCGCTAGACATGTTGGTCAGCACCAACGGAGGCCGCGCGTACTTGTTTCATAACGAAGGTGCAACTAACCATAGCTTGCGCATAAAGCTGGTGGGGACAAGATCCAACCGTGACGGCATCGGCGCTTCCGTTCGTGTGGGCAACGCTAAAGATCAACAATGGCAGATGCTGCGCAGCGGTTCGAGCTACTTGTCTCAGAGTGAATTAGTGCTGACCTTCGGCCTCGGTAGCTATACAAAAGTGGATGCACTCGAAGTGCACTGGCCGAGTGGGCAAGTTGACAATCTGTCGAACATAAACGGCGATCAGACTGTTACTATCCAGGAAGGGAAAGGCGTTGTCGCTTCGCGGCTATACGACAAGCCGGCAACCGGACACATGCAACGGACAACTGGGAAGGGCACGGCTTCAGTCGTGCCGAAGAAGGCTTCTTAAAAGAAGGGGCTTTAGCCCCTGAGGGCAGGGCTCTCGCGTTCATGAGATCCATTTCCGCCGTTTTCGCTTCAGTTGTGTTGCTGTTTACATTTGGCATCTTGGCTGCTGCTCCACAAAATTCCTCGAGTCCAAGTCCTACCAGCGACGCTGCCCGACTCAACAATCTTGGCGCCGCCTACATGAACCAGCAGCTCTTCGAGAAAGGTCTCAAAGCCTTTCAAGATGCCGCTGCGCTCGACCCTAATCTACAGATCGCCAAGTTGAACCAGGGCATTGCGCTGCTTAACCTGGCACGCATCGAGCCCGCGAAACAACTTCTTGAAGACGCGGTCAAACGCAATCCCAACGACGCTCACGCCTGGTTCAACCTCGGGCTGCTGTATAAAAATTCCGACAACGCACAAGGCGCCGTGGATGCTTTCCACCGGGTCATCGCAATAGACCCCAACGACGCTGACACCTGGTACTTCCTCGGCGCGACATACAGCCAGCTCAAGCAATATCCGCAGGCGATCGACGCTTTCCAGCACGCCCTCAAGCTGAACCCGTTGCACGCCTCGGCTCAGTTCGGGATTTCGCGCGCCTATCAGCAGTCGGGCGACACCACACACGCCCGCGAACATCTGCAACTCTTCCAGCACATTACTCAGAACAAGCTGGGCTCGCCCATCGGTTTGGCCTACGGTGAACAGGGACAGTACTCGCGAGCGGAGGAGTCGGCCCTCGCGCCGACGAAAGTCCCGCCGCAGATTCCGGTGAAATTTGTGGACGTGACGGAGCAGGTCGGACTGCTGACAAAACCCTCAGCCACCACCACAAACGATTTGGCTTCGTATCTTGGTCCTGGCGCTTGCTTTCTTGACTATGACAGCGACCGCCACCTGGACATTTTTCTTCCCGACAACGGTCCAGGGGGCGGCATGGGGCTTTATCGCAACCTGGGAAACGGCAAGTTTGAAGACGTGACCAAGCAAGCCGGACTCGACCCGAAGCTGCATGCTATCGGCTGCACTGCAGGTGATTATGACAATGACGGTGGCACCGATCTGGCAGCTAGTTTCAAGGATCGGGTACTGTTGCTGCACAACGAAAAGAATGGCACGTTTAGAGACGCCACCCAAGCCGCTGGTATCCGAAGCGCCGTCGCCACGGATCCCTTCCCCGCTTTTAACGTTGGCCTCACGTTCATTGATTACGATCACGATGGCGACTTGGATTTGTACATTAACCGTTACAGCGCTGGCATAGATTTCGATCCACGCCTGAAGCATTCCGAAGGAATCGCTGGCAGCACGGCCGGCCGCTACAACACTATGTGGCGGAACAACGGAAATGGCAGCTTTGCCGACGTTACAGGAGACGCTGGACTCGATGAAATGAGCCTCACGTCTGTAGGGACGGACTATAACAGCGATCGTGCCGTCGATCTCATCCTAAATAGTCGAACCGTGTTCGAAAATCCACGCGAAGGGAAGTTCGTACGCCGCGAAGTCTGGCCGTCAGAGATGCCTGGGGCAGCGGTCGGCGTCGCTGTCCTCGACTTCAACCACGATGGCTGGATGGATTTCGCCTTCACCCACTGGGGCGCGCCGGGACTCACGCTCTGGCGCAACAATCAGGGCAGGAGTTTCGAACAGGTTGAGCTTCCGAAAACCGACTGGGTTCGCGCCTTTGGTGTCGCCGCGATCGACTATGACAATGACGGCTGGGTGGACCTTGTCGCAGTCGGCGAAACTGCTGATGGCAAGGGCGAAGTCCGCCTCTTCCGTAATCTCGGCCCGGATGGCTTCAAAGACGTCAGCGCAGAACTCGGGCTCGACAAGGTCAGCCTGAAAGAACCCCGAGCCCTGATCACTGGAGATTACGATGGCGACGGCGCCGCGGACCTGCTCATCACCCAGAAGCGCGGCCCAGCTGTCCTGCTGAAAAACCAAGGAGGCAACAAGAACCACTGGCTGCGCCTGGCACTGAGGGGTCTGAACGATAACAAGAGCGCGATCGGAACCAAGGTGGAAGTCTTCTCTGACGGCATCCGCCAGAAATTTGAGATCTACGGCTCATCCGGATATCTCGGCCAGAATTCGCTGTACCTCACCGTCGGCCTCGGCCAAGCGAAGGAAGCCGACGTCGTGCGCATGCTCTGGCCCACTGGAGTCCTTCAGGATGAAATCGATGTAACAGCCGACCGCGAACACTCCTACACCGAACTAGACCGCCGCGGCAGCTCTTGTCCCACGCTTTTCGTCTGGGATGGCCATCACTATACGTTGGTCGGAGACATGCTCGGAGCTGGGGTGGTTGGTCATTGGATTGGGCCCGCACAGCGCAATATTCCGCGTCCTACTGAGTACATCAAGGTAGATCGCCAGACGCTCCGCGAGAAAAACGGCAAGCTGAGTTTTCGCTTCATGGAACCTCTGGAAGAAGTCGTGTATCTCGACCAGGTGCGTCTGTTTGCGGTGGATCATCCAGCCACGTTCGATGTCTATCCCAACGAATACTTCGCTTCGAGCCCGCCGTACCCGGCGTTCAAAGTGATCGCCAGCCGCAACCCGCGCCCACCCGCCGGCGCACGGGACGACCGCGGGCATGACGTTCTTCCCGATCTTCTGGCTCGCCGTTATTTTGGGGACTTCGAATTGCTCCCGTTTCACGGCTTCACCAAACTGCACAGCCTCGAACTCGATCTCGGCGAACCGTATCGTGGTGGCCCGCTTTGGGTACTCCTTCACGGCGAGGTCGAGTACTTCACCGCGACCAGCATGTTTGCGGCCTATCAGGCCGGAGTCGAGGGTGTCCCACCATACGTAGAAGCGCAAGACGGGAGTGGGAAGTGGCAGCGAGTCATTGACGACATAGGATTTCCCGCTGGCGGCGCGCGTACTATGACTGTCGACCTGACAGACAAATTGCCGCAGGGCACGCAGCGTATCCGCATCTCGACCAATCTACAGATTTATTGGAACAGTATTCTGATCAGCCGCACTGAGCAAGACCAGAATGTCCGGCTCACGGCAGTTCCGCTGGCGCGTGCTGATCTGCGATTTCACGGGTTTCCGCTAAAGATCGAAAATCAGCCGCCCGGTAACGTCCGCTACGTTTACGAAAAGGCGAGCGCCACCGGGCCGTACACAAGACCCGTTGGCACTTACACGCGCTATGGCGACGTCCGGCCGCTGCTAACTGCTCCTGATGATCGTTTTGTTGTGCTTGGATCAGGTGATGAAGTTGCGCTGGACTTTGATCCTTCAAAGCTTCCTGCCTTGCCCCAGGGATGGGTCCGCGATTACTTCTTCCAGGCTGCCGGCTACGAGAAAGACATGGATTTCTATGCCGCCGAAGGCAACACTGTCGATCCTTTGCCCTTTCACAACATGGGTACGTACCCCTATCCAGCGGGGAAGCTATTCCCGCTCGACGACGCGCACCTCAACTACATGGTCGACTACAACACGCGCTATATGTCAGGAAATGAGCCGAGGGGATACCGGTTCGACTACGGGCCAGCAAAATAATCTGACGGCATTTACTTACGAAATCGTTTTAGCATTGACATTCCCCGCTCCAGCATAATTCAATACGCGACAATGGCAACCACTCAGCCGGGAACTGCCTCCGCTGCTCCTCGCCTTCGACGTTCCCTTACGCTTTGGGACTTGATCTTCTACGGCATCATTGTCATTCAGCCGGTTGCACCCTTGTCTGTGTTTGGCGTGCTCAGCGATCGCGGCCGCGGGCATGTCGTCACTACGGTCCTGATCGCTATGGTGGCGATGCTGTTCACCGCGATCAGCTACGGTCGGATGGCACGTGCCTATCCTAGCGCGGGTTCGGCATTCACCTATGTGGGTCAGGAGATCAATCCAGCGCTAGGTTATGTGACCGGCTGGAGCATGGTGATGGATTACATGCTGAATCCGATGATCTGTACAGTATGGTGCAGTCAGCAGGCCCACGTGTTTGCTCCTGGCGTTCCATACACCATTTGGGCCATCTTCTTTGCATTGGTGTTCACTCTCCTCAATATCCAGGGGGTAAAGACTTCGGCACGAGTTAACACCGCGTTGGCAACCGGCATGGGCGTGGTCATCGCAATTTTCTTTGTCGCCGCGGCGCGATATGTCTTTGGGCATGCGCACAGCGACACAGGCTTCTTCACCCGGCCTTTCTATGATCCCCAGATGTGGAACACGAAAGCCGTGCTGGGCGGCACTTCCATCGCGGTGCTCACATACATTGGTTTTGACGGCATCTCCACTCTCTCCGAGGAGGCCGAGAATCCGCGGCGCAACATTTTGTTGGCTACCGTGCTTACCTGCCTCGTGATCGGTATTCTTTCCGCGATCGAAGTGTATGCCGCGCAGTTGATATGGCCGGCCGTTGAGCCATTTCCCAATGTCGACGCCGCTTTTACCTTCGTTGCTGCACGTGCCTGGCAGCCCTTGCTCGTGATCGTCGGATTCACTCTGCTGGTCGCAAATTTCGGGTCCGGCATGGGATCGCAATTAGGCGCGGCCCGCTTGCTATATGGCATGGGACGCAGCAACGCATTGCCCAGATCGTTTTTTGGAGCTGTAGATCCAAAGCGGCATGTGCCTCGCAATAATGTGGTTTTCGTGGGAGTGATGGCGCTCGGCGCTGCCCTGCTGGTCAACTATGGGTTATTCAGTTATGGATTGGGCGCGGAGATGCTGAACTTCGGAGCGCTAATCGCGTTCATGGGAGTTAATGCCGCGGCGTTCGTGCGCTATTATCTGCGCAACGAAGAAAAGAAACTGACCAATCTGATTCCGCCGATTGCAGGATTCTTGATCTGCTTGCTGCTTTGGCTGAACCTGAGCCGCCCCGCTAAAATCGCTGGCACAGTCTGGATGGTGGTCGGCATCGCCTTCGGGGCTTGGAAGACGCGCGGTTTCCAGAGCAACCTTGTGGATTTCGAACTCCCACCGGAAGAAAGTTAATTTCGGTAGTTTCCAGGACAGGTTCGGCCCTGATCAGGAGGAACTATGCTGAGATCGCTGGTACTTGGGACAATCCTGGGTGGGTTGGTGGCTTTTGTGTGGAGCAGCGTTTCGTGGGAACTACTGGGATGGCACGAGAAGACGCTGGTCAGCTTTCAGAATGACCAGGAGGTATCCTCCGTAATCGCCTCGCACGCGCCAAAAGACGGAACCTACATTCTCCCCGGGACGCCGCCGACCGAAGGCATGACTGCGGAACAGCAGAAAGCGGCGAAGGCAGCACTGATGGAGAAGATGCAAAGAGGCCCCATCATGATTGCGGCGGTTCGGCGCGGCGGATTTGGCTCATTCGCCCGGGGCCTAATTATTCAAGTTTTGAGCCTGATGGCGGCGGCATTCCTGCTCACCTGGTTATTGCTGCAAACGAGCGGCCTAAGTTACCGCAAACGAGTGATGTTTATCGCGATTGCAGGGCTGGCGGCAAGTGTGATCGTCGATCTTCCGAACTGGAATTGGTGGGGCTTTTCTGGCGTCTACACAGCGGTGAACCTTATTGATGTCACCATCACGTGGCTGCTTGCCGGGCTGGTCATCGCGAAGGTTGCCAAGCCACGAACGAATTGAGGCGGATGTAACGAGGAAAACGAGCGGAGGCCGACGGGCGCCCCTGATCAGCCTGACTTGTAGTTTATAATCGTGGGTTCCGCTACATACTTCGGAGTTGCGAAAAGATGATTCGATTTCTGCAAACCCCTGGCCCGACAAAAAAGATTGTTCTCGGGGGCCTGTTGTTAATCATTTGCGGCGCCATGGTGATCACGCTGGTTCCTGGTGGCGTTGGTTCCAGCTTCGGCCTCGGCGCCCCTGGGCAAGGGGTGGTCGCCAAAGTGGCAGGCGCGGACGTGACCACGCTCGAAGTGGAACGCGAAGCTAAACAAATGTTGCAGCAGCAATTTCCTCGGGGTGGTGCTCAGACCTCGATGTTGCTTCCGTTCTTCGCGCAGCGGGCTGCAGACACGCTAATTAATCGACAACTTGTGCTCGGGGAAGCAGAGCGCCTTGGACTGCGTGCTGGCGATCAAGAGGTACGCGATAGATTGCAGAATGAACCTCAATTCGCCGCTGTATTTTTTCCAGGGGGAAAATTTATCGGGGAGTCCGCGTATGTGGAATTATTGCAACAGCATGAACTGACTGTGCCCCAGTTCGAGGAAGGTGTAAAACACGAGATCGTCTTCGATAAGCTCCGAAATCTGGTCACTGGCGGCGCCGCGGTCACTGATGACGAAGTTCGGCAAGAGTTCATGAAACGCAACACTAAAGTCAAATTCGATTACGCTGTGCTGCGGAAAGAAGACATCCTCAAGGAAATCCATCCCAGCGACGCCGAGTTGAAAGCTTTTTACGAGCGCAACAAGGCTACCTATAACAATTCCATTCCGGAGAAGCGCAAAGTCCGATACGCGCTGCTGGATACCTCAAAAATTGAAGCTCAAACTTCTGTCAGTCGTGCGGACTTGCAGGCTTATTACGATCAGCGTCGCGATGAGTATCGGGTCCCTGACCAGGTCAATGTTCGTCATATTCTGATCAAGACTCCTGCGGTGGGCCCTGACGGCAGAGTCGATCCCAAGAGTGTGGAAGAAGCGCGCAAGAAAGCGGAGGATGTTCTGAAGCAGTTGAAGGCGGGCACGAAGTTTGAAGATCTGGCCAAGAAATACTCGGAAGATCCCGGAAGCGCCAAGAATGGCGGAGGGTTAGGCTGGATCGGGCGAGGCCGCACCGTCCCTGAGTTTGAAAAGGCCTCCTTTTCGTTGCCCAAAGGAGGCACCAGTGAGCTGGTGCAGAGCAGCTTTGGTTTCCACATCATCCACGTCGACGACAAGCAGGATGCGCACCTGAAGACGTTAGATGAGGTAAAAGACCAGATTGAACCGCTCATCCGGCAGCAGAAAGCCAATAGTGCGGCCGACAACCAGGCGAACGCATTGCTTACGGACGCGCACGCTATGGGACTAGAGAAAGCTGCCACCGCCAAGGGGCTCAATGTGGTCACAACTGATTTCATCAGCCGCACTGATTCTCTGCCTGGCGTCGGTCCTGCGCCCCAGTTGCTCGATGCCATATTCAGCCAGAGAGAAAACGCCCCAGCGGAGCAGGCGCAATTGCCCCACGGATATGCCATATTCGAAGTATTGGCAATAAAGCCTCCCGCCACGCCTACCTTCGAAGAGATTCGTAGCCGCGTGGAAACTGAGTTCAAAAACGAACGCTCAACGGCCCTGCTTTCACAAAAAACCCAGGAGCTCGCCGATCGGGCCAAGGCGCAGCACGATTTAAAGAAGGCTGCCAAGGAATTAGGGGCGACGGTAAAGACGAGTGATTTTGTGCTCCCCGACGGGCAGGTGCCGGATCTCGGCTCTATGGCCGGTGGCGCCTCAGTTGCCTTCACCCTGAAGGCGGGAGACATCAGTGGTCCGATCAACAATGGCAACACCGGCGCCGTATTGGCGATTCTTGAGAAACAGGAGCCTCCTGCCGGAGACTTTGCCGCTAAGCGAGACGAGATTCGTGAGTCGCTCTTACAGAACAAGCAACAGGAAATCTTTGGCCTGTTTGTCACGAACCTGCACGACCAGATGGAGAAATCTGGAAAGATCAAGATCAACCAGGAAGAGATGAAAAAACTGAGTCGCGCCCAGGGCGGGGAAGAGGGCGAGTAACCTGGCTCTTCCGGCTGCAAGCGGGATTTAGTTCCTTAGGAGAACTGGTTTCCGGATCGAACCCTCATTAGACATTAGACAGAGGAAGATGCCATTTCCCCGCTTGACCGGAATTCTTCTTCACCCTACGTCGCTGCCGTCGCGCGGGGGTATCGGTGATTTTGGTCCAATCGCCTACAACTTCCTCGATTTTCTTGCTTCCGCTCGTCAAGGCTTGTGGCAGGTGCTGCCGCTAAATCCGCCAGCGAATGGAAATTCTCCCTACTCATCCACCTCGGCTTTTGCTGGAAATCCACTGCTGATTAGCTTGGAACGGTTAGCTGAACGTGGCTGGATTGAGTCATCCCGTGTTCTTGGGCTGAGCGACGCCGTCGCCGCAATCGATTACGACGAGGTCCGTGCTCACAAGCTGCCACTCCTCAAACGGGCTGCCGGCAGTTTTCTGAACAAGGGGCCCTCCGGTGCGCATGCCAAATTTGACCGATTCTGTGCCGAGAATTCATGGTGGCTGGAAGATTTTGTTCTTTTCGATTCCTTGCGCGATCGCTATGGCGGGCAGGCCTGGAATCATTGGCCCGCTGACTTGGCTCGTCGCGAACCGACCGCCCTTGAAGCTGCCTGCAAGGAACTAGCCTCGGAGATGGCGATTCGCCGGGTCATCCAGTTTGCGTTCTGGGAGCAGTGGCATGCCTTGAGACTGTACTGTGCCCAGCGATCGATTCGCGTAGTGGGAGACGTCGCGATTTTTGTCGACTACGATAGCGCCGATGTTTGGACCCACCAGGATTTTTATCGTCTCAGGGACGATCTTGAGCCCGAAGTGGTTTCCGGCGTACCTCCCGACGCTTTCAGTGCGACCGGCCAGCGCTGGGGCAATCCTCTCTACAATTGGGATGTCATGCGCGCGCGAGGCTACGACTGGTGGATTCGTCGCCTACGCTGGGCCACACAGACCTGCGATTACATTCGCCTCGATCATTTCCGCGGCTTCGAGCAGTTCTGGGAGATTCCCGCTCAGGAGCCAACGGCGATTCATGGCCGCTGGGTGGATGGTCCCAAGGACGAACTCTTCGACAAGCTTCGCGAAGAGCTCGGCGGGCTGCCGTTCTTTGCTGAAGATTTGGGTTACATCACACCAGAAGTGCATGCTCTGCGCGAGCGTCACCAGATTCCAGGTCTCGCCGTGCTCCAATTTGGCTTTGGCAACCCCGGCGCTCACGCTTATCTGCCGCATCGTCTTACGCCCGACCGCGTCATCTATACCGGGACCCACGACAACGACACGGCGCTGGGTTGGTGGAACTCTGGTGCGACCGAATACGAACGTCGCAGTGTTAGCTCCTACGTCGGGAATTGCGATGATAGTGTCAACTGGGCTCTGATCCGCCTGGCTCAGAGCTCAGTTGCGAGCTTGTCCGTGGTTCCCTTGCAGGACGTACTTGGACTGGGCAGCGAAGCCCGCTTGAACACGCCCAGCGTTCACGAGGGAAACTATCGCTGGCGCTGCGCGCCCGGGGCGTATACGCCAAAAATGGCGGAAGAGCTTGCTAAGCTTGCTGAAGTCACCGATCGTCTGCCACAGCCGCTCCCAATGCCCCCGGAAGAAGAGTTTTCCGCTTAAGGGAGTGAGGTTTTACACTATGTAACGGTCATGCGGTTCATCTGCGGAGCGAGCTTTGTGTTATAGGAGAGCCATTGGAAAAAAGCCGGGATCTTTCGATCCCGGCTTGCAGTTGGCAGGTTGCCCGGATAAAACTTTGTCATCCTGAGCGAGACGCTTTTCGCCTCGCGAAGGACCTGGGTGAGCCGCCGCGGGCAGTCCCGCTCCGCGGGATTGCAATGAGGCGCTAGGCGAGAATCCTTAACTACGCGCTGCGTCGCGGACGCAGAGTCAAGTCCCGCACCTGGGCCAGAACGCTCGACATTTGCAATCCATTGAGTTGCGAGATGAACGGCAGCAGTTCCGCGATAAACTGATCTTTCATCAGTTCCGCGATCTCCTCTTGGCGATTGCGTTCGCCGCCCGAGAGTAGGTCCGGCACAGTAACCTCGAGTGCCCGTGCCAGCCGCTCCAGTGAGGAAAGGGTCGGCGTGGCTTTCTCGTTTTCGATCTTGGAGACGTAGGTCCGCGGCACGGACATACGCGTGGCTAGCTGGCGCTGGCTGAGCCCGTTACGGAGACGCAGCGAGCGGATCGATGCCGCCAGGTTTAGGTGGCCGCGTCCGTTGCCATTCATTGGCATCGTCTGCGGCGGAGGTGGCACCAGTACTACTTCCGGCTCGTCTTCGTCTAACGAGGCGTGGCAGCGGCGGCAAAGATCGTTGGAAGTACGGAATTGAACCAGTTGGCAGCGATCACAGCGAACGACTTCCCTTGAATCTACAGGTGCAAGGGTGGTAGCCATCTAGGTGTGGGAGTTGCCAGAGCGGGCTTCTCCTGGAACCCAAAACATCCTGGTTCCAACCTGCAGCGTAATCTGCGGTACAACACCTGTGGATGTCAAGTAGATTCTGGTCTTAAAAGCGAAGTATCTTGTTCGAAAACCAAAATCAGCGGGCGAAAAACCGGAGAAAACAGGTAAGAAATCATGAGCGATCGCGAACAGGCGTGGGGGTTACTAACTGAGTTCACTCAATCAGAGAGTTTGCGCAAGCACGCGCTGGCCGTCGAAGCCTGCATGCGCGCTTATGCCCGCAAGCATTCCGGAGACGAAGATCTCTGGGGCGTTGTCGGCTTGCTCCATGATTTCGATTACGACAAGTATCCCAGCCTCGACGACCATCCCTATAAAGGGAACGAAATACTGAAAGAGCGCGGCTATTCCGACGAAATTCGGGAAGCCATCATGTCGCACGCCGATTTCACGGGCGTTCCCCGCGACACTCCGATGAAGAAAGCGCTCTTCGCCTGCGACGAGCTGGCCGGATTCATTACCGCATGCGCACTGGTCAAGCCGGGAAAGTCCCTGGCGGAAGTCGAGGCCAAGTCAGTTCGGAGAAAGATGAAAGACAAGGCCTTCGCCCGCAGTGTGAACCGTGACGACATCGTCAAGGGCGCTGCTGACCTGAGTGTGGACCTGGAAGAACACATAGCCTTCTGCATCGAGGCGATGAAGAGAATCGCGGGGGAGTTGGGCTTGGACGGGAGCGCAGCGAAGATAGCATGACCCCAGACCGCGTGGCGACAGCCTCGACTGTCCTGCCAGTTGTCCTATCTCTAGCCGGTTGCTGAGTCACTCGCGCTATCGAAATCGGCAATAGTCTAATCCAGCCAGGGATTCATCAGCTTCACTCCGCAGCCCTCGAAGTCCCCAATATTCCGCGTGGCTAGCGCTGCGCCATGGACGTGAGCAATGGCGGCGATTTGAGCATCGAGCTCCGCCATCGGTCTTCCACGTCCACGCCGTTTAGCGGCAATCTGCGAGAAAGACCGAGCTGCCTGCTCGTCGAAAACCAGAATTTGCCCGGCAAAATCTTCGGAGAACATCGCCTCGGCTTCGGCGCTTAGTTTCTCCCGTCGTCTTCCCGGGGCAAGGATTTCAATTCCATAGAGAATTTCCGCGACGGTGATCGTGGTGATGAATAGCGGGTCAACGAGTCGCCGGTTTGAGATCCACTCCAGCGCAGCTTCTGATGGCGACGCGGCCATCACCTCGGACAAAACATTCGTGTCCAAAATGGTCACGAATTCTCACCGAATACCAGGATCGCGGAGAGGGCCGCGAGGTGGGATTTTCAATTCGACTCCGCCTAGCGGCGCAAACCGCCGGCGAATTGCCGCGACCAGATCCTTCGGTTGCTGCGCCGGTTGGCTCAGAGCAGACTTGAGGATTTCCCGAGCTTCCTGCTCCATCGAGCGTCCGTGCCGCGCGGCGCGAATCTTGAGTTTTCGCTTAGTAGATTCTTCAAGCTGTCGAATGGTGATGCTAGCCATGCAATCAATGATAGCATTGCAATCATTGATTGCACAAGCCCGGCTGAATCAGCGAACGCGAGCAGACCTAATCCAGAATCGCGCTGATCTTAGCATTTGCAATCAGCTCCGCGATCCGAGCGAAATCTTGGTACATCACGCGATCTTTATCCATCGTCGCACACACCGACCGGATCGCGGCATGTGCCGCCTGCCCGTGCTTGGAGGGTTTGAGTGGCGCCAAGAAATCCAGGGCCTGCGCGGCAGCCATAGCCTCAATCGCCATAGCGTTGCGCGTGTTCTCAACGATCCGTTTTAGCTTGAGCGACGCCGTCATCCCCATGGAAACGTAATCTTCTTTGTTGCCCGAGGTGGTAATCGAATCCACCGACGCCGGGTGCGCCAGCACTTTGTTCTCACTAACCAACGCCGCCGCTGTGACCTGCGGCATCATGAATCCGGAGTTTAGTCCCGCGCCGGCGGCCAAGAACGGAGGCAAGCCTTCGTTAAGCGCTGGATTCACCAGGCGTTCTAGCCTGCGCTCGGAGATGCCTGCCAGCGCGCTCAGAGCGATGCCAAGGAAGTCCAAGACGAAAGCCACGGGCTGTCCGTGGAAATTTCCTCCAGAGATTACATCGGCTTTCAACTCAGCGGAGCTGCGCTCCGCCCGGACGGGCGAGGCGCCTGTCCCCGCTTGGCCTGGGCCGCTCTTAAGAAAAACCAGCGGATTGTCCACTGCGGAGTTGACCTCAACTTCCATGACCTCGCGGCAATGGGCGAGCGTATCCCGGACAGCGCCATGCACTTGTGGCATGCAGCGCAAGGAGTACGCGTCCTGGACCCGGCCGCAATCGCGATGCGACTCGCGAAGCTCGCTACCTTCGAGCATCTTGCGCAGATTCGCCGCAGTCTTAAGCTGGCCGGCATGGGGCCGCGCTTTATGAATGCGCTCGTCAAAGGCGACATCCGTGCCTCGCAGCGCGTCCAAGGTGAGCGCCCCAATCACGTCCGCCGAGTCTACAAGGATCTCCGAGGCGAGTAGAGCGAGAATGCCAACCGCGAGCATTCCCTGCGTCCCGTTGATCAGCGAGACCGCTTCCTTCGCCTCGAGCACCAGCGGCTTGACCTGGGCGCGGCGCATAGCTTCAGCGGCTGGAACACGAACTCCATTTTCATCCAGACACTCACCTTCGCCGATCAACGCCAGGGCCAAATGTCCCAGTGGGGCCAGATCGCCGCTCGCTCCTACGCTCCCCTGCGAGGGCACCATCGGCGCGACACCGCGATTCAGCATCTCGCAAATCGTATCGATAACGATTGCCCGCACTCCGGAGTGGCCCTTGGATAGCGAGTTGGCACGCAGCAACATCATGGCACGGGTCTCGGCCGTGGAGAGTGGTTCGCCCACTCCTGCGGCGTGTGAGCGCACCAGATTAACTTGCAGCTCACGAATTTGATCGCCCGCAATGCGCACGTCGCTCAACCTGCCTACCCCGGTAGTGATGGCATAGGAGACTTGGTCTTCCGCCACCAGTGCATCGACCACAGTCCGCGCCCGGTTCACCGCATCTCGGGCGTCAGGAGCAAGCAGGACAGCACGCCGCTCGACCGCGACCTCCCGCGTGGCTTCGAGAGTCAGATCGTTTCCGTTGATGTGGAGGGCCTTCAATTACGTTCCAGTCTGATTCGCGATGACCCAAATTCTCGGTCAGAGTTGTCGGGTCTCAGGTCATAGGTCTCAGGCCGGGACCCGAACACGCAAGACCTGGCACTTGGGGCCGCGCGGGCGCTTATCTTCCTACCGCCGCCCGAAACACATTCAGGTATTTTCCCGGCAACGGCACCATCTTCATCTGTTCGTCGGTCACTATGTGAGTGGTCTCACCTTCAGCTAGGAGTTGGCCATCCTCGGCCCGAACCAACTCATATCCGAAATGCACCACCGACTCGCGAACGTTTTTCAGATGAGTGTGCACGATAACTTCATCGTCATAGCGGGCTGGAGCCTTGTAGCGGCAGCGTGCATCGACCACCGCAATGAACAACCCCTCGCTGCGTTCCATATCCCGATAAGAAAAGCCAAGCTGGCGCATCAATTCCACACGCCCGATTTCAAACCAGATGAAGTAGTTGGAATGATAGACCACTCCCATCTGATCGGTCTCGGCATAGCGCACCCGTACTCGCGTCTCGCTGATCACTGGGTGATGATCTTTCGCTGCCCTCACGTACCACTCCAGCGTGGTTTGCGTTTTTCAAGAAAAGACGAGAGGCCCTCGCGAAAGTCAGCGGTGGTGCGAATGCGCGCATTATCCTCGATCGCAGCCGCAATCTGAGAATCGAGTTGAGCAGCGATAAATCCGTTGATAAGTTTCTTCGTGGCCCGTACTGACGAGGGACTGTTTTCCATAAGTTGTGCCGCGAGTTGGTGGGCCCGGGCCATCAAACCCTCCGGAGCAACAACTTCGTTAACCAAACCGTAGCGAGTGGCCTCAGCGGCATCGAATATCCGCCCGGTCAACAGCAAATCACGCGCAATCTTATGTCCGACTTGCCAGACGAGGATTGAGGAGACGATCGCCGGTACAAATCCGATGCGGACTTCGGTATAACCAAACTTGGCTTCTGGCACCGCCAACGTAAAATCGCACATGGTAGCCAGACCCGTTCCACCGGCGATAGCTGCCCCGTTCACAGCTGCAATCGTCGGCCGCGGGAAATCATAAAGACGGCGAAACAAGTGCGCCGTGCGAGCCGAATCCTTCACGTTTTCTTCGTGAGTCTTGCCCAGAAGCGACTTCAATTCGTCCAGATCCAATCCTGCGCAGAATGCCTTGCCTTGGCCCGTGAGGATAACGACTTGCGAGGAAGACTGCTCGATTTCATCCAGAGCGGCAAGTAATTCCTCGACCAGTTGAAAGCTGATGGCGTTACGTTTCTCCGGGCGGTTGAGAGCGATGAGAGCAACGCGGGAGTCGCTAGTAAGCTGGATTGTCTTGTATTCCATTATTTTGCAGATGCTCTCTGCTTACGCCATCCACTTGGGATATGTCATCCTGAGCGAAGAGCATCGTTTCATTCATGAAACGATGCGCACAGTCGAAGGATCCCTATAGCTGTCGCGAGCTTGCACCCGGATTGCTTTCGACTGCGCGGGAATCTTCCGCCGTTCTGATGCAAGTTTCACTCAGCCTGACAGACTATCGTTCAGTCAGCCGCTGAAGAACTCGTATACCTGGCTCCGATCTCGGTTGTGACTCTCAAAAGAGTGTCCAGTGGTTTCAATGCCGGCAAATCTGCATCACGCTGCGCTAACGCTTCTATTACCTTCTCCGTCGGAAGGTTTCCGACCAGCGCATCCTGCGCAAACGGACATCCGCCCAATCCACCCAGGGCAGAGTCAAAACGGCGACAGCCGGCATCGTAAGCCGCCAGGATCTTCTCCTGCGCCTGCTCCGGACGGCTATGGAGATGTACGCCGATTTCCAAGTATTCATACTTCGCATGCACTGCGGAAAACAATTCACGAATCTGTGCTGGCCCGGCCAGGCCCACCGTGTCCGCGAGCGAAATCATCCGAATCCCACACGATTCAAGAAGGTCTACGGCATCGATGACTTCGTCGACGTTCCAGGGATCTCCGTAGGGATTACCGAATGCCATCGAAATATAAACAACCGTACTCAGCCCTGCTTCCAGTCCCTTGCCCGTGATCTTCTCCAGTTCGTCGATCGCTTCTTCCAGCGTCTGATGCTGATTGTTGCGCAGAAAAGTCGGCGAAATCGAATAGGGGAAACCCAGCGTACGTACTGCCTGAGCGTTGATGGCTCGCTGTGCTCCTTTCTCATTGACCACAATGCCGATGATCTCCACATCATCCGGCGGGTCGAGTTCTTTTAGTACATCTTCCGAATCCACCATCTGTGGAACGGCTTTGGGTGAAACGAAAGACGCGGCATCGATGTGCTTGAAACCAGCACTGATCAATGCTTTCAGATAGTCAGACTTAATGTAGGTGGGAATCTGCCCCTTCAGTCCCTGCCAGGCATCGCGCGGACATTCCACCAGTGTGACGGTGTCAGACATATCCTTCGATTTCTTGATTGACGGATTTCCGAATTGTCGAATTTAAATTCCAAAATCCTACAATCTGTAAATTCGATAATTTCCCGTTCATGTTTGTAAAACTCCCACCTTGAACTCCGGCACGTCGGGATTCAGCGCCGCTGCTTCCAGCGCTTGCGTGATCGCATCTCGCGTCTCTACCGGATCGATGATCTTGTCGATCCACAATCGTGCCGCGCCGTAACGGGGGTCAGTCTGTTCGTCGTATGTTCTCTTGACCGACTCGAAAAGCTCTTTGCGCTCTTCCTCGCTGAGTTTCCTACCACTGCGTTCTAGCTGTTTGATCTTGATTTCGACCAAGGTCCCGGCAGCGGAATCGCCACTCATGACCGCGTAGCGAGCGGTTGGCCAGGCAAACACAAAGCGCGGATCATAAGCTTTGCCGCACATGGCATAGTGCCCCGCGCCAAACGATCCGCCCACAATTACCGTGATCTTCGGCACCACCGAGTTCGACACCGCATTCACCATTTTGGCTCCCGCCTTGATGATGCCACTCCACTCCGCATCGCGGCCCACCATAAAGCCATTCACATCGTGGAAGAACACAAGCGGGACCAGGTTCTGGTTGCAATCCATGATGAAGCGCGCGGCCTTTTCCGCCGACTCGGTATAGATGACCCCGCCGAACTCCACTCGTTTATGGCCTTCGTGATCGACGGCGTGCGCATGTAACTTCTGATTGGCCACGATTCCCAAAGCGAATCCGCCAATGCGCGCGTAGCCGCAGATCAGCGTCTTGCCATATTCCGGCTTGTATTCGTCGAAGCGGCCGCCATCCACGATGCGGGCCAGAATCTCTTTCATGTCATACGGACGCGCGGGAGACGAGTCATAGATTCCATAAATCTCTTCCGCGGGTAGCGCCGGAGCGACCGGCTTGCGACGATCCCAGGGCGATTGCCGGCGATAGCCCCACTTCTCTACAATCGCGCGGATCCGAGCCAGGCACGCTTCGTCGTTGGGTTCGTGGAAATCGACCGTACCGCTGATCGCCGAGTGCATGGCTGCTCCGCCTAGCTCCTCAGCAGAAATTTTCTGCCCAATGGCCGCTTGAACCAGCGCCGGGCCAGCCAGAAAAAGTCCGCTGCCGTCGGTCATCAGCACGTGATCGCACATCACCGGCAGATAGCCACCGCCTGCGACACACATACCCATGATGGCCGCGATCTGCGAAATCCCCAGCGCGGACATCACAGCGTTGTTGCGAAACACGCGCCCAAAGTCGTCCGTATCCGGGAATACATCTTCCTGCAAGGGCAAGAACACGCCCGCAGAGTCGACCAGATAAACGGTCGGAATGCGATTTTCGATTGCGATGTTTTGGGCGCGAATCACCTTCTTTGCAGTCATCGGGAAAAAGGCGCCAGCCTTGACGGTCGCATCGTTGGCGATGATCATCACCAACCGCGTATAGATCCGACCAAGTCCCGTCACCACACCTGCCGCCGGCGCTCCGCCCCATTCTTCGTACATGCCGTGTGCTGCGTACACCCCCAGTTCGAAGAATGTTCCGGAATCAACCAGCAGATTGATTCGCTCGCGCGCGGTCAGTCGGCCTTTGCTGTGCTGGTTCTCAATGGCTTTTGCCCCGCCGCCCTCCCGAATCGTCTCCTCCTCGTTGCGCACCTGCGAAACCACGTCCGCCATGAAGCGCATGTTGGCTTCAAAACGAGCAGAGGTCGGGTCCAGGTGGGATTCAAGAACGGGGGAACTCGGAGGTTCGCCGGGATCGATGCGATGGGCCATGAACGGAGCACTCGAAACCGTTTACGGTATACCAGCGGAGCCGGGGTGTGCAATGTGCTGTGCTGAGGCTCTGCGGGGCTGTACGTTCGCACCCGCGAGGGATTTGGGACGCAGGATTGACCGCCGGAGACAAGCTCCCTTGCCTGGCAGCATGATAGAACTAGGTGCTTCTCTCTATCCAGCTCTCCAACGTGCATCCATCTTCCGCCAGCAGAAAACTTCCTACACCAAAGCACTCGCCGTAGATGCGATGTGACTCCGGATCGCGCGCGGCTCGAGTGATCCACTGCTTCCCTACCTCATATTGGTCGTTTGTGAACCATCTTTGCGGCAGCACCTCTACCAGTCCCGCCTGCAAGTAGAAGACGTACAAGGCGAACGCGGGATCGTCGCTGCTTTTGGACGGATAACTGGTCGGCACAAACAGCTCGTCCACACTGCGCAGCGGCGGCGGGAAATCGACATTATGCGTGCCGCCGGCGAGAGCAAGCGGAACTTCAAAATCGGCCACGGGCGTCGTTGCAGCGTAAATTCGTTCCGAGGACTGCTTGAACCATCCAGCAATTTCGGCTAGATCAAATTCTTTGAGCTGATCAGGCTCGAAGCACACAAACCGGATACTTCGTCCTTCGGGGCACCAGATTCCCAGCCTGTCCGGCGGAACCAGAAAAGGACGGCAGTAGGTATTCAGGGCCAGACGTGGCTTGTCCTGTTCCGGTTCCAGACCCAAGGAAACCACATAGCTGAGCGGTCCCTGCTCGCCGTGATGTGTCCAGACAAAACCCTGTCCATCACTAGAGGTCACGGCGGGGAAAGTTTTCCAATACCATGGCGCGGGGCCGACAGTGTGAGCCAGAAGATCGATTAGGCGGGTAGGACTGATCTCGCCCATCAGCCGGCCGTAGGCACGCCACGCGGTTTGACATTGGCGCGGATGAACTTGACGATGTCGTCCATGGCGGTGCCGGGCTGAAAAATGGCGGCCACACCCGCCTTCTTAAGGCTACCGACATCTTGATCGGGAATGATCCCTCCTACCACCACTAGGACATCGTCCATCTTGTTGTGCTTGAGCAAGTCCATGACCCGGGGCACGATTGCGTTGTGCGCTCCGGAAAGAATCGAAAGCCCTATGACGTGAACATCTTCCTGCAGCGCCGCATTCACAATCATCTCTGGCGTCTGCCGCAATCCGGTGTAGATGACTTCCATTCCGGCATCACGCAGGGCCCTTGCAATAACTTTCGCGCCGCGATCGTGACCGTCAAGTCCCGGTTTGGCTACCAGAACGCGGATTTTCTGCTCGGACATTGATTCCATTTAACCACAGAGGGCACGAAGGCGCACTGCGCAGCGCTTCACTCTCCCTTATTATCCTCTTCGTCGTGGACTTAAATGGTTTTGATGTCCAGGCTCCGCCACAAATACCAGCACGCGATCGACCGGTACGGCTCCCATAGCTTCGCGATTTTCTCCATCTGCTCCGGCTTAGGCATCTTTCGCTTCTTGTAATGCTTCTTCATGGCCATCTGGATACCGAAATCGCCCGTGGGCAACACATTCGGACGCCGGAGGGTGAACATCAGGAACATATGGGCTGTCCAAACGCCCACGCCTTTGACTTGTGTCAGATGCTTAATGACCTCTTCGTCCGTCATCTCCGGAAGTCGTGAGAAGTCGAGCTCGCCACGGGCCGCCCGCTCCGCCATGTCTTTAAGGTAAGAGGATTTCTGCTTCGATAACCCCACCGAACGCAGTTGTGCGTCGCTTAGTGCAAGTATGCCTTCCGGTTTAAGAGGCTCGCCCGCCAGTGCCGCGAAACGCTTGAAAATCGTCACCGCGGCCTTCCCATTCAACTGCTGGTAAACGATAGCTTCCGCCAGGCTGTGAAACTCGGGCTCCCCGAATTCCATACGGAAGGGCCCAACGCGCTCGATGATGGCGCGCAACACGGGATCAGATTTCTTCAGATGGGTGACGGCGTGACGCATTGCTCATGCTCCCCTGGAAGCAAAGGATATCAGACGTCCCGGCGTGCCGGCGTAATCCGGCCGTTCCGAAAATCCCCCTGGCGTGAAGGGCAGGTTCCATCGTGAAAAATCCCTAAATCTACATGTAACTTGGGTAACGTTGGTGGCATGCGGAGGCCATGCTACGCTCCCTCGTACTAGTAAGAAAATCAGCTGTTTCCGAGGAGTGGATGCTTCATCTTCGGTGCGCCTGCCTGCTCGTGGCGTTGTCGTCGCTCGTTTGCGCTCGCGCTAACGCCAATACGCCTGGGACTACTCATAAAGATACCGCAGCGAAGCTGCCAGTCACCACTGCCTCGGTGGAGGCGCGCAAGCGCTTCCAAAAAGCAATGCAAAACCTGGAGTACCTTCGCCGGGATGATGCGTTGCAGGACTTCCGAGAAGCCACGAAGGTGGATCCCGACTTTGCTCAAGCTCTGATCCTGATTTCTCACCTGACCCATGATCCGGAGGAGCAGCGAACCACGCGCACCAAGGCCAAACAACTTGCGCGGCGAGTGAGACCAGCGGAGCGCCTCCTCATCAGCTGGTTAAGTGGAGTGCAGGAAGACAATTATGTGCCCGCAATCGTGGCTATGAACGACTTGCTATCACAGTTCCCAGGCGACCAGCAGCTAGCATTTCTGGCTGGACGCTGGCTGGTCGACCAGGAACGGTATGCCCAGAGCATAGTGGTGCTGGAGCGCGCAGTCGCCCTGGAGCCTGACTATCCGGCCGCGCTGAACGAGCTGGCTTACGCTTACGCATTCAGCGGTGACTTTGATAAGGGCATTGCCGCCATGGATCGTTATCTGGCACTGCAGCCGGATCAGCCCAACCCGCATGATTCCTACGGCGAGATTTTGCGCTTGGCGGGTAAGTTCGATGCCGCACTCGAACAATATCGGACGAGCATCCGCATCGATCCAAATTTTGGCTCTGAATTGGGGGTGGCCGATACTTATGCACTCATGGGAAAAGAGGAGGAAGCCCGGGAGGAATATACCCGCGCAATAGTTTTTACCACCAGCCAGAGTGACAAGATCGAATACGAACTGCAATCAGCCGTCACCTGGATCCGTGAGAATAACCGAAAACAAGGGGAGCGGGGGTTGGCCGACGTGGCCAGGCACGCGCATGCTGCTGGGCTGGCGCGTCTGGAAGCGGAGGCGCAGCGCGCTCTAGCCATCTACGAACCCGACCATAAAACAGCGATGAAAGAGCTTCAGGCGGCACAGGCAGCGCTCGACGAGCACCATGAACTGTCCCGCACCGATCGTGACGAAGAGCACGCCCGCATCTTGCGCGTCCGCGCCGTGCGGTCGGCCGAGGTCGAGGATATGGACTCCGCATCCGCGGCGGTGAAGCGCCTGGAAAACATGACACAGAACAGCCGCAGCCAGGTGATTCAACTCTGCTATCACGCAGCAGCTGGAGCCCTGCTGTTGGCGCAAGGAAAGTACACGGAGGCAATCCTGCACTTGGAAGAGGACTCCGCCGATCCGCTCTCCCTGAAGCTGTTGTGGCGGGCTTATGGCAGCGCCGGCGAAACAGAGCGGGCGGGAGCGCTAGCTGCAAAATTAGCCGCCTTGAATGTGCCCACCCTCGAGCAGGCACTGATAGTGCCTCAATTCCGCGCTAGCCTGGTCAGTCAAGCGCCGCAGCCATAGCACGAAAGACACCCCACGATGCCACGTTTCCCCATCTTCAAGCTTGGAGCCACGGAGGAGATGCAGCCTCCTTCTCTCAGTGGTTACACTCCGGCACTTTCTCTGGAAGGCCTGCAACTGGGCGTTGACAACCTGCGACATGATGTCCACCTGAGCCCTCGATTCGTGGAGCAAGCACGCCTCCATGTCGCGCGTCTGATTACGCGGCACGGCGACCTGGAAGGGTTGCTGGCCGCAGAAGCTCCGGAACGAGCGCCGAGCACTCACTTCATAAGATCAACCCCGGCCTTGAAGATGCCAACCAAGGCCAATGCCGCCGAGCTGAAGCCCTTGTTGGCCGAAGTACATGTGGCCGGTCTGACGCGTGCCAAGGCGGCCGAAAATCTGGCTGTGGATCTGTTGGTACGGTTGGCGATTGTCAAGTTTCTCAGGGTTGAACTGAACGCCCAGTTCGCGCAGATGCTGGAACGCGGCCGCATGATGCTCAAGAGTTACGAGGGCGTTCGCCAGCAGAAAGCACTCGAGTACCGCGAGCGGATCGCGGCCTTTCAGGTGGCAAAAAAGATCATCCTACGCAAAACTGGCCAGGAACTCTTTCGCACTCTCCGCGAGATCGAAAAGGAGACCCTGGCACGCATGCGGCGGTCGCTCTTCGGCAACCGGGGCGAGACGGAATACAGGCTCTTCCTGAACCCGCTCATCTTTACCGAAGATGGTCGCGATGCGTACCTCAATGCAGAACACTATGTGATGCTGGGTAACTTCGACCGCGACCCTGATCGATTTTCCAATGTACGAAGGCTGGCCTGCGAATTCCTTCGTTCCTTGGACCTGGGACCCGAAGGTGAGCGCGAAGAGGTGCTGGACAGTTGGCTCAACGTGCCGGAAAACGCGCAACAGTTGGTAGCAGCTGGCAGTCCGGATGATTCGACGCTAGAAGGCCGGTCCCAGAAAGCGCGACTTGTCGCATGGACCGAACTGCTGGAGCGAGAAGGTGTGATGGACCATGTAGTCGCGTCTTATGAAGTGGCGCCATTGTTAGCTGAATACTCGCCCCGCATTAACGCCCAACAACTGAAGAACAGCCTGATCTCCAGAGAAGAGCGCGATCGAGTAGAAAAACTGATCGAACAGCACGGCAAACTCTCATCTGACAGTCTTTATGCGGCAATGAATCGTGTTACTGGCTGCCGCGGAGCAGACCGCGCCAAGATGGCGGGACGTTTTCTGCGTGACTTCCTGCGTTATCACCGGGACCTTCGCCGGTTGGAAGCCCTGAATGAAGCCCTGGATAGCGTCAATCTGATCGGGAATCAGAAAATGCGGGAACTCTCCGCGATGAACGGGACGCTTTACGATTTCTTGTTGCCGGAAGAGCAAAAGCCAACCGAAGACAAGGTTCTTCGTCACGTAGTTCTGAAGGCGGACGTCCGAGACTCTTCGCGGCTGACCCGCTCACTGTTGGAGCGGGGAATGAACCCAGCATCATATTTCAGTCTGAATTTCTACGACCCGGTCAACAAACTGCTGGCCAAGTACGGCGCCAGCAAAGTCTTCCTGGAAGGGGACGCGATCATTCTGGCACTGCTGGAGCGCGAAGGCGAATCCAATCTGGCAGTGAGCCGCGCATGCGTGCTGGCGCGAGAGATCATCGAAATCGTACGCGGCTACAACCAGCTGCTCGAGCGTGCTGGGTTGCCTCCGCTAGAACTCGGAGTGGGTATTTCATTTCAGGATTCCGCGCCCATGTACCTGATGGACGGCGAACAGCGAATTATGATTTCGGATGCTTTGAATGAAAGCGACCGTTTGTCTTCGTGCAGCAAACGCGTGCGCAAGGCTATCGAGCGCATGGAGAGCCCGTTTAATGTTTACGCCTTTCAGACTCTAAAGGATGCGGACGCAGCAGAGAGTCTTGACGATTTCATCATGCAATACAACCTGAATGGAATCCGCATAAGCGAAGCGGGGTTCCGGCGGCTGGAGCAGGAAATTTCACTTGAATCCTGCAAGCTCGAATTACCCGAACTCTGGGGCAGCGAGGGATTCCAGCTCTACAGCGGACTGGTACCCTTGGGCAACGACATCTTTCGGAAGATTCTGGTGCGCGCAAGCCGCATTCCGCAGGTCGCCCAGCAGAATTTTTCTCTGCAGAACTGGACCGAACGCTGGTATTACGAAGTATGCTCGAATCCCGCGGTTTATGCAGCCCTGGAAGCAAGAGCTGCCGCGGGAAAGTAGTCCGTACAAAACTCAGAAACTAGGTTTCGCTCTGACGGCCTTGAACGGAATCATTATTACGGCCTCAAGGTCCACCGCGGCTCCGTTCTTGGTCGCGGGATGGAAACGCCAACCGGACAGCGCAGTCCTCGCGTACTCATCCAGTCGGTCGTCTACTCCGCGTAGCACGCGCACTTCGCTGACTGACCCGTCGCTACGAATGACGGCATAGAGCGTCACTGTGCCTTGCACTCCGTGGCGCATTAGTTCCAGCGGATATGCCGGGTCAACCTTTTGCGTGGCCAGCGGAGCCACAAGATCGCCCCGATCATGGTTATCGTGCAGTTCTGCGAATCGAATGACCCAGCTTCCGCCAGCCGAATTGAGGTTCGGCATATTGAGCGTCATGGAATAGAATCTTCGATCACCAAAAATTTTTCTTTCGATTTCCGTGGCGCTGCCATCTGAGATTTCTGAAAGAGGGCGCGGCGCGGTGCTCGTGACCCGCGGCGCCGCCGCCTCGGCTACCAGTCGAGGGTCGCCGGAAGGTTGCGTGGCTGTGCCAGTTCCATTTCCCGAAGCACGGCCGGCCGCAGAACTGGCATGGCCTGAGCTACTGCCTACATAAAGTCCGGGAGGCACGCCCTTAGTATTGTTGCCCGAGCCGCCAATTCCGCTCCCAGAACTTGCATCCGCTACAAGATTCGGAGTTCCGGCTGCTCCAGGTTTGCCTTCTGGAGTTGCCGCAAATGTTCCTCGCCGATTGCCTTGGGGTAACTCAACCGGTGCGCTGAGCAGGGCAGGATGAATGCTAAGCGCGATGATGCGGCCACCTCCATTCGCAGCCAGGCCTCCTCCGATCGATGGTGGCGGAGGCACGACTGCCCGGCCTGGACCGGCCAGCGTGGATTGCGTCACGGGGTCCAACGCGCGCTGCTCTGCGAGGGGCAGTTGCGGCGCGGGCGCAACCACCGCGCTGTGGCCAATATTCATCTCTCCCCATTTGCGGTCGGAAGTGGCGTCGACAGTCGGCGGAGGCCCCACGATCGCCGGCGACGGACCCTGCATAGATCGCGCCATTGAGGCAGCATTCAGTTCCGGCGGAGGGGTAACCACTGACGTCGACAGTGCTGGTAGATTCATCTCCGCTCTAGTTCCGGAAGTGGCTGCCAGCGGAACTGCCGGCTGTGCGCCGTTCCACGCGACAATGTTGGGCAAGGAGACGTCGTGATTCAGTTTCGCATCGGGAGGAGTGACAATGGTTTGGGAATGGTTGTCCGGTTCCGGCGGAACAGAGATGATCGGTTGGGGAGAGTATTCCGGCTCGCCTCGTTGCGGACGTTCTGCTTGCCTTACGCCAGTGTTGATTGGCAGCAAGTACTCCGAAGCCGAGTAATAGATCACGTCCGCGCTGTGAAACACCGTCCGATCCATGACGTGTGGGTGTGGCCACAATTGACCGACTCCCCAGACCAATAAGATTACTGCCGCGTGACAGAACGCTGACTCGGCGAACCGATTCCAAGGCAGATGAGATGAAACAAACACATCGGGCCAGAAAGCGCCAGGCCGGGATGAAACGTCAAGCGCCGGCGGCCGCCGCCTCCAGAAAAAATCCCTGAGATTGCGAAAGAAAACGCTGTGCCAGGGATCCAGTTTGACGAGGAACATGGGCGCAGGCACTGATGGTGCAATCCGGTCAGCCGTAACTTCGGAAAGCGCAGAGGTTAACTTCATACGACCGCAGTACTTGGATTATAGCTTGGGCGCTGGAGCAGACGATATTGAGGAGTTCATCGGCTTTTTCGTGCTCTAATGAGATGCATGAAACGCGGCTTAACGATGCAAAGGCGAGTTATCGCCAGCTTATTGTTGACTGTATGCGCCTTAGCGCTGGGGCAGAACTCCACGCAAAATGCGTATGCCCCAAAGCCAGCCGAAGACTACTCGGGGATGTACACGTTTCTTAAAGACGGCGAATTCGTGCAGGTTACGGTCGAAGACGAAAAACGGGTGAGCGGATTCATTTCCCGCTACGGGGAATTGGAGAGCGATCGCGGCGTGTTTCTCGATCAATTCTTTAAGCAGGGCAAGCTCGACGGTGAGAACCTGAGCTTCACCACCCAGACCGTCCATGGCACTTGGTACGAATTCAAAGGCGCGATCGAACGGGGAGAAGGAAAGAATCCGGGAGATGAGGCTTACTACCTCCTGAAAGGCATCCTAACGCAATATAGTACAGATTCCAATCAGAAGGCGTCGTCCAAGTCCCGCGACGTAGTGTTCAAGTCTTTCCCGCAGGACATGGGCTCCAAGCCAGAGAAGAAGAACTAACGGACGATCCGGAAGTCACTAGCGCTTACGTGGCTTGTGACCGATGGCCTTAAATGTCATCTCTTTTGCAAGGCTTTGAGTTCGCCGCTTCCATGCAAAGAATAATTCAGCGTAAGTCTGAGTGATGTAGGCGTTCGGCGCAATTTCAAGTAGACGGGCGATGCGATCAATCCATCGCGGTGGGCCCTCCACCTCAGCAAAGTTTCCAATCGGTGTTTCGTCGACGACCACATTGCCTTTTCCGTCGCTCCACTCGGCGCGGAATTTCTCATAGCGAAATGTAGGTTGAAAACCTAACGCGCGGAGGATGGCCTCCATCCTCCCACCATCAACGACCTTTGTTTCGGTTTCCGCTCGCGTCTTGTGACGCCCAGCCTTGCCCCTGGCTTTGTGGGTCAACACCCACTCGTTCCCATACTTGCGAAGGCGTAACAGCTCGCCACGCTTCCGTAGAGGCTGGCGAGCCAGATCGTACAGAGTGTTCATTTCGTGGGTGCGACGGGTGATGCGTCGGAATCTGGCGGCTCGTAGCTTGCGCGTTAGCGAGCGTGGATCTTCCACCCCGAACTTGATTTCGATTTCGTTCTTGCTCTGTAAAGCCATGCGGGGATAAGCGGCTCTGACCTCGAAATTCAGGGTCATCAGGTGGTCCGAAGGCCGGTTTTAAGTGAACATTGGCAACTTCACTAAGTCATCGTGTGGTACTGGTTCCGTAGCCTGGCCTGCTTTCCGCCATGCCGCCAGACCACCCACGATGACGAATGCATTGAATCCCTTTTCCCGCAGCAGATGCGCCACCCGGGCGCTAGTTGCTTCGCGCGCTCAAGTACAGTACAGATAAATATTCTTCTCCTTGGGCAACGTCTTCAGCTCTTCGGACAAATTGTTTGGCTCCAACCGGATCGATCCTCTGATTCGCTCCGCATCAGCGTCGTAATAGCCATGACTGCGGACATCGGCCAATAGGATCTGTTGCTTCTCATCCGACGCCAGTATGCGAGCCAACTCCTCTACCTGCACCCGCGGCACGACGCGGTAGACGACATTCTTACGGTACAGCCATATCCGGTAAACAACGTAAGCAGCCAGCGCAACCAAGAACACAGTCTCGACGGCGCGGCCCGCGGTCTGGAAACCGTGGGTGATGGATACCAGGAAGTCGCGGAACAGGAACCCCAGAGCGCCGTAGGCTGTGGCGTAGAGCGACGCCCCCGCAAAATCCAGTCGCAGAAACTGGTCGGGGCGCATTTTCATACTTCCCGCCAATGGCGGCGCCATCGTATTGACACCAGGAATGAATTTGGCGATAACCAGAGTGATCTTGCCGCGCTTGTAGAATGATTCGGCGGAACGCAGAATGCATGTTTCCGGATTGGACGAGACTCGGCACAACAACCCGAGCAGCGTCCATCCCATGTAGCGTCCCAGCACATAAAGCAGCGAGTCGCCCAGCAACATGACGGCTACTACTAGCAGCCAAAGGGTTGGCGCTCTAAGAGCTCCGGAGGCAGCAGCGGCTCCCCCAGCGACTAGCGCCAGCGCTGCCGGCACTGGCATGCCAATGGCCTCGGCGAACACGATTCCGGAGACCACGATGTATCCATGGTGCGCTATGAGTGAGAGAAGTCCCATTTATTCCCAGTCGCGCTAGACTAACCGGAATTGGATGGGTCGTCCAGCCGCCTGGATTCAAACCCCGTAAGCCTGGCAAACAAATAAGGATACGAATTATGCCTGCATCTCAGCCCTCGAAGAATCGCCATATCAATCTGCCGGACCGAATGGCGTCATTGCCATTCAGTGACGCGGTGCTGGCGGGTGACACCCTCTATCTTTCCGGTCGTATTGGCATCGACCCCGCCACCGGTCTGGTCCCAACTGACGTGGACGAAGAACTGCGCTTGCTGTTCGACGGCTTCGAAGCCGTCCTTGCGCAGGCAAGTATGACAATGGGCGACCTGGTGTGGGTACAAGTTTTCTCGCCCGATTTATCGCTTTGGGATCGCTTCAATGCCGCCTATCTTCGGCGCTTTTCCAAAGATCTGCCGGCGCGAGCCTTTATCGGCTCCGGTCCGCTCCTGAAAGGAGGACGTTTCGAGATGATGGGAATTGCACGGAAATGAACCGAGACCTGACAGCAGAAAGATTACTTTTCTCTCGCCACCACGAACTCCGGCGCCCATAACAACGACCGTTTGATCTCACCCTCAGGAAAGCTGCAAATCGCATTTCGCGCTAGCGTAGCATACTGCCGGGCACGCGCGTGAGCGGCCTCGAGCGAGCCATAGCGTTCCAGGATTCCCAGGATCTCGCCGTGTGTGACCGCGTCGAATGCCCGGTCTTTGACGAAGGTCTCGATTAACTTCCTTTCCGCAGCCGTACAACGTTCCAACGCGTGGATCACCGCCATCGTAACTTTGCCCTCGCGCAGATCGCTGGCCACCGGCTTTCCCAGAACGCTCTCCGAGGCGGTCAAGTCGAGCACATCATCCACAATCTGAAATGCCATCCCTAGGTCGCGCCCGTACTGCGCCAGGCTCTCTTCCTCTTCGGGAGTAGCTTGGCCCAGGATCGCTCCCATGCGCATGCACACCGAGAATAAGCAAGCGGTTTTGCGGAAGATGAGATCAAAGTGTTCATCGAGTGAAATGAGTTTGCCCAACTTCTCCATTTGCAGCAGTTCGCCTTCCACCATTTGCTGCGTTAGTTCAATTAGAGTGTCCAAGATACGGAAATTGCGCTCCTGCACTGCGACCTTGAAGGCTTGCATGTAGAGCCAGTCGCCCGCCAGCACGCACTTGGAATTGCCCCATTGGGTATTGGCCGCCGGCCGGCCGCGGCGAGTCTGCGCCTCGTCAATGATGTCATCGTGGACCAGCGTGGCTGTATGAATGATCTCGACCACCGCACCTAAACGGATAGCGCCACGTCCGTCGTAATTGAAAAGCTTGGACGAAAGCAGCAGTAGCGCTGGACGAATACGCTTCCCGCCGCCACCGCGAAGGTATTCACCAATTTCGGTGATCGCTTCCACACCCGAGACCGTGTCCCGCCCGAATTCGCGCTCAATAGCGGCAAGATCGTCGCGCAGCAGTTCAAAGATCTCTTTCCCGTTGATGGCTGCAGGTGTGCTCAAACGTCCACCCTTGTCTTCCTGAACTCAGTTCGTTCTGTAATTCGTAAATTGCATGTCGATCCCGAAGTCCTGTTGTCTCAATAGAGCGATGATTTCCTGGAGACTATCGCGGTCCTTGCCGCTCACGCGCACCAGGTCGCCCTGGATCGAAGCCTGAACCTTTTTCTTAGAGTTCTTGATCAGCTTTACGATCTCTCGCGCCTTTTCAATCGGGATGCCTTGCTGCATGGTGATGCGCTGTTTCGCCGCTCCTCCCGCCGCGGCTTCGACCGCGCCGTAAGTCAGGCCCTTGAGAGAGACGCCGCGCTTAACCAGCTTCTGCTGAAGGATGTCATTTACCGCTTTCAGCTTGTACTCATCGATCGAGTGCAACACGATAGCTTCTTTGCCCTCGAGTTCGATGTTTGACTTCGAGTCCTTAAGATCAAAGCGCGTGTGAACTTCTTTCAGCGCCTGCTGGATTGCGTTCGAGGCTTCCTGCAGATCCACCTTGCTCACAATGTCGAAAGTATTTTCCGGCATGTCGTTACTACTTCTTTCTGAAGGCTATTAACGCAACTCTTGAGGGTACCAGAAGAAGGGTTTTGAGGGCAGAGCTAGCGTCCAGGGACTTTGCTTTTACTGGGTTCGGATAGTTTGAAAAACTTGTAGAAATTGCTCGAGGTCTGACGGCCAATTTCTTCTGTCGAGACTCCTCGTAACTCACCCAGTTGCCGCGCCACTTCCTTCACGAACGCGGGTTCGTTGCGCTTGCCACGGTGTGGGACAGGAGCGAGAAATGGCGAGTCTGTTTCAATCAGCATGCGCTCCAGGGGAACTTGTTTGGCGGCATCGCGAATTTGTTGCGCCTTGGGAAAAGTGATATTCCCAGCGAAAGAGATCATAAAGCCGATGTCAAGAGCACGCCTGGCATGCGCCCAGGTTCCGGTGAAGCAGTGCAGGATGCCTCCTAATCCGCTCGTGGCCCAATGCTCCTGTAGCATCGTCAGGCACTCCTCCCACGCGCTATCGGTCCCGTCAGAAGGGCGGCAATGAATCACGATCGGCAGCCGTGCGGCCTGCGCCAATTGCAATTGCCTGAGAAATACTTGTTGTTGCACATCGCGCGGAGAGTGATCGTAGAAATAGTCGATCCCAATTTCGCCCCAAGCGATGACCTTGGGTCTCTTTGCCAGTTGTATTAGTTCGGCGAAGTCGTCATCGTTAGCCAGCCTCGCCTCGTGCGGGTGGATGCCAATAGTCGCGTAAATAAATTCGTGACGCTCAGCAAGCTGAATCCCGCAGTCAAGCGATCCTGGCCCGGTTCCGCTGCCAATAGCGACGATGCTCTCAATCCCAGCCTCCCGCGCTCGCGCGATCATCGGCTCGCGATCAGCGTTGAACTGATCCATCTCGAGGTGGGCGTGGGAGTCGACGAACACAGTCGTTGGTCTTTGGTCGTTACGTCGCTGATGGTTAGTCGTTGATCATGGGCGCGCGACAAAAATAGTGCGGCTACTTCAGCCTTGTACCCACAGGCACGTCTTCCAAGAAGCTTGCCAACACTGGCTTACCTCCTTCGGCGGAGGCGGCGACGATCATTCCGTTGGACTCCAAGCCGCGCAGTTTCCGCGGTGCGAGATTTACGACGATCACGACTTTCCTGCCGATGAGGGACTCAGGAGAGTAAGCCTCAGCGATGCCGGCCACCACTTGCCGTATTTCCGTGCCCAGGTCAACTTCGAGCCGGAGCAACCTGTCGGCACCCTTCACCTTCTCGGCGATTTTCACTTGCCCCACGCGCAGTTCGACTTTGGCGAAATCTTCGATGCTGATCTTGCCGTCGGGAGTCGGCGCCGTTGCCTCGGTCGACGGTCTGTTCGCCGCAGGTGCAACCAGCTTCTCCTCGATGGCAACCGGAGCGCCGCGTCCCTGCTCTTCCATCCTCTGCATCCTTTCGACTGCGGACTTGTCAGCACGCGGGAACACCGCTTCGACCGAGCCAAGTTTCGTCCCGAGGCGAAGCTGTCCCCACTTCAGATCGGAAAGCGGAACCTTGCGAATGTCTCCGAGTCCCAACTGGGCCCAGATCTTGGCGGTCGCATCCGGCATGACCGGATGAGCTAAGGCTGTTACAATCCGCAGAGCCTCGGCCGAAGTATAGAGAATCGTCGCCAGGCGCGCGCGGCTTCCCTCATCCTGCTTCTCTCCCAGTGCCCAAGGTTCGTTTTCAACAATGTATTTGTCCACCGCGGCTACCAAGCCCCATGCCACTTCCAGCGCACGCGAGAACTGGTACTGATCAAACAGCGAGTTGTATTCCGCGATCGTCTTGCCCGCAACGTCAGCGATAGCATCGTCCGCCGTCATGTGGGCCGCCGTCAGCGAAGGATACGGCACCTCGCCTCGAAAATACCGCGTGATCATCGTCAATGTGCGGCTGGCCAGGTTGCCCAGTCCATTGGCCAAGTCTGCGTTATAGCGCTGTACCAGAGCATCAAACGAAAAGGACCCATCCTGTCCGAAGACGATCTCGCGCAGGAGAAAGTAGCGCAGCGCGTCGGCCCCAAGCACATCAAGAATGGTCTCGGTCCGCACGATGTTGCCGCGGGACTTCGACATCTTGTTCTCTTCAAACAGCAGCCAGCCATGTGCCATGACCCGCTTGGGCACGGGCAATCCAGCTGCCATCAGAAACGCCGGCCAGTAGACGCAATGGAAGCGGACAATTTCCTTGCCGATCATCTGCACGTCGGCGGGCCAATATTTATCGTAAAGTTTGGTGTCGCCGGATCCGTATCCCAAAGCGGTGATGTAATTCGCGAGCGCGTCGAGCCAGACGTAGATGACATGCTTAGGATCGTCTGGCACCGGGATTCCCCACGAAAAGGTGCTCCGGCTGACGGACAAATCACGCAAACCTGAACGGACGAAGGACATTACCTCGTTCCGCCGGGTCTCTGGGCGGATGAAGTCGGGATCCATGTAGAGACGCAGGAGTTGGCCCTGAAATGCCGAGAGTTTAAAAAAATAATTTTCTTCGTGGACCGTCTCTGTGGGTCGTCCGCACTCAGGACATGGCGAGCCGGGACCAACTGAGTCGACGTAAAGCTCGTCGTAAACACAGTATTGCCCGGTATACGTGCCTTTGTAGATGTACCCATTGTCGCGAATGTGCCGGAAGAGTTCCTGAACGCCGCGTTTGTGCTTCTCCGATGTTGTGCGGATGAAGTCGTCGTAGGTAATTCCGATTCGGTCCCACAACGCCCGGAATTCGCCGGACACTTCATTGGTGAGTTGCTGCGGAGTTTTGCCAGCAGCCTGAGCCGCCCGCTCGATTTTCTGCCCGTGCTCGTCAGTGCCGGTGAGGAAGTAGGTATCGAACCCCATCATGCGCTGGCGGCGCGCAATCGTGTCACAAGCGATAGTGGTGTACGCATGCCCAATGTGAGGGCGGGCATTGACGTAGTAAATCGGGGTCGTGATGTAGACTTTCTGGCTCATTTGCGTCTTGCTGTTGCTTTGGCTGGGCGGCAGCGCTTTAGCCCTTTACAGCTTTCAGATAGGCCTCCACCGTTTCATTCATCACGCTTTTTAGCGGCACATGATGATCGGCCGCGATGCGCCGGCAATCTTCGTATTCGGGTGAGTAGTTGGTCACGGTTCCATTCATGCTGGCGACCTTCAGCCTTACATCACCCCAGCGCGTGTTCACCGTAATCCAGTTTCGCGCAAGCGTTTGACGTTTTTCATCGCACCGCCTTATGCCTAGCGTGGTGGTCTCGGCAAAAATCACTTGTGAAAATCTCGCCGCGTCCTCGGGTTTGCACAGTACCGTCAACAGCGTTCCGGGACGATTCTTTTTCATCTGTACCGGCACGCCAAAGGCATCCAGCGCTCCCTCTTCAAGCAGGCGGTCCATAACGTAACCGAACACCTGCGGATTGAGGTCATCCAGACTCGCCTCGAGCACAGTGATTGTCTCCTGGGAGGTTTTCTCTGCTAACGTCGGTTGAGTCTCACCTATCGTTAAGCGGACAACATTGGCTTGTCCGGGAAAATCGCGCGTGCCTGCTCCGTAGCCCGCCTTCTCGATCTTCATCTCTGGAAATGGCGCGAATCTCTTGACGAGAGTTCTGACGATGGCAGCTCCGGTAGGAGTTACCAGTTCGACCTGCAAACCAGATGAGTAAACAGGCGCACCCTTTAGCAACTCGATCGTCGCCGGAGCAGGCACGGGAAAAGTTCCGTGCGTGCACCTTACCGTTCCCCCACCCACGTTCAGCGGGGAGCAGACAAATCCGTCGACTTCTAGGGCTTCGGACCCCACCGCGGCACAGACGATGTCCACGATCGCGTCGACTGCACCCACTTCGTGGAAATGAATGGTATCGATGTCGCGATTGTGGATCTTCGCCTCGGCTCCGCCCAGCGCTTCAAACATGGCGATCGAAGTATCTTTCGCACTCTCGCTGATTCCAGACTTCCGAATGATCTCCCGAATTTCTTTCAAGCCTCGGCTGTGCTCACGTTGCGCGGATGCCTCCGCCCGTGAATCGTCCTGACTTCCCCGGGCGTAATTGTGCTCCCGCAGTTGGACATGCTCGCGTGAGTGCGAATGGCTGACCGCGCTATGTTCATGGCCGGGTTTGTGCATGTGAGCTGCCCCTTCAAGGTAAGCATCACGCGGAAGATCTTTCTCACCATGAACGTACACATCAACCTTTGTGGCACTGATACCGCCCCGGTCCACGCGGGAAATCTCAAGCCCCGCCCCAAGATTCAGCGCCGCGACCGTGTCCTCAAACAGCCGTGCCGGTACTCCTGCATCCACGAGGGCGCCCAAGAACATGTCGCCGCTGATGCCGGAGAAGCAGTCTAAATAAGCGATGCGCATAGGGGACGTTCTTGCTCTTTAGTCACCGGTCGTTGGCCAAATCAAACGGTCGGGCAATTCGCGACAGAAGATGAAAGGCTGACCTCTGCCGTATCCTCACCAATTTTTCATGATAGGGAAGCACGCACTTGGCGTCAAACCTGCGCGCCGCACGCGCTCTGCTACAATCGCTATTTTCCTCAACAGTTTAGAGGGACTCTTGTATCGCCACCTGGAACGCCGCCTCGCCCGGCACGTGCGTGATTTACTGCGTCGGAATTACGCTGTCGACCTGCCGAGGATCGTCGTTGAACAGCCGCCTCGAATCGAGCTAGGCGAATATGCTCTACCCCTCGCGTTCGAGCTTGCGAAGCAACTGCGTAGGCCGCCGCGCAAAATCGCCGAAGAAATAATTGCGACCCTCGGACCGCTCGAGGGCTTTGAGAAATTCGAGCTAGCTGGCGCCGGATACATCAACGCACGCGTCAACCGAGCACATGTAGCTGCCGCATTGGCCGCCGACCAGAACCCCAAAGTTGAAGTCCCGCCAGGAAAGATTCTGGTCGAGCATACCAGCATCAATCCCAACAAAGCTGCTCACATCGGACATATGCGCAACGCCATCCTGGGCGATACGTTTGTGCGCCTCCTTCATTTTGCCGGCAGGGAAGTGGACGTTCAGAACTACATTGACAATACCGGTGTGCAGGTTGCCGATGTTGTCGTGGGCTTCCTGTATCTCGAAAAAAAATCACGCTCAGAAATTGAACAGCTCGTCCGCCAGCCGCGCTTTGATTATTACTGCTGGGACCTCTATGCCCGCGTCTCGCAGTGGTACGAGCAGGAGAAGCAGAACCGAGAAGCCCGCGCTCAAGTCCTGCATGCCATCGAGGCTGGCAAGGACGAGACCGCCGCCATCGCCGATCTGATCTCGGTAGCGCTGCTCCGCCGCCATCTCGAGACTATGGATCGTCTCGATATCAAATATGACTTCCTGCCGCGCGAGAGCGAAATCCTGCACCTCCACTTCTGGGATGCGGCTTTCACTAAGTTGAAAGAAGGCGGCGTCCTCTTCTTAGAGACTGAGGGCAAAAACAAAGGCTGCTGGGTGATGCGGAGAGCGGGAACGACAAGAGCCACAAGCCAGAATGCTTCTGCGGAAGATGCGGAGAACGGCGAAGTCGCCGAAGAAGATCAGAAAGTGATTGTGCGCTCGAACGGAACTGTCGGATATGTGGGCAAAGACATCGCTTATCACCTTTGGAAGTTCGGCTTGCTCGGCCGTGATTTTGGCTATCGCAAGTTCTATCGCTATCCCAACGGGCACGACTGCTGGGTCTCAACCACGGTCGGTGCGCTGGATCATCCTCATTTCGGTGGCGTGGCAGAAATCTATAACGTGATCGATGCGCGCCAATCGGAGGCGCAAAACACCGTGATCGAAGCCCTTCGCGAACTTGGCTACAACCAGCAAGCTGATCACTACACTCATTTTTCCTATGAGATGGTCGCGTTGACGCCGCGCTGCGCCGCCGAGTTGGGCTATGAACTTTCTGATGAGGATAAGACTCGCTCTTACATCGAAGTTTCTGGGCGGAAAGGTTTCGGCGTGAAAGCCGACGACCTGATCGATACGTTAATTAGCTCCGCAAGAAAAGAAGTCGATACCCGCCACCCTCAGTTGAGCGAGCCTGAGCGAGCAACGATTGCCACTCAGATCGCGGTCGGGGCGCTGCGCTATTTCATGCTCAAGTTCACCAAACCCTCGGTGATCGCGTTCGACTTCAAAGAGGCGCTCAGCTTCGAGGGCGAGACCGGTCCCTACGCGCAATACGCCGTGGTCCGCGCCACTAATATTTTTCGCAAAGGTGGACTAGACCCGGACACCTATTTGAGAGATGTGGCTTGCTCCGTCCCGACCGAAGATTTCGCCAAGTATCTGATGGGCGAGAGCGGCAACGCGATATGGGAACTGTGGCTCGCGGGATCGAAGACCTCCTATATCATCGATCAGTGCATCGCGACAACGGAACCCGCTTACCTGGCCAAGCATGTGTTCCAACTGGCGCAGCTCTTCAACACCTTCTATCACCAGCATCCCGTCCTTGCGGAGCCGGACGAAAATCGGAAGAAGTTTCTTTTAGCGACCGCAGCCGTGGTGCGGCGTGAGCTGATCCGGATGTTAGCGGTGATGGGAATCACCGTGCCCCCGGTAATGTGACAACCGCGGCACCGTCCCTGCGGCTGCTCAATCGTCCGCTGATTCTTTTCTGACCTATCTTTCTGAAGTGCTAATGTGTGCCTCTCGACCTCTCAGCATGGAGTGAAGCCATGTTTGCGCGCCGTAGACCTAATATGAACGTGCAATGGCAACCGTTGGTCACTTTTTTCTTATTGATGGTCTTGTTCGTCCGAACCCATGCCCAGCAGCCAGCACCGGTTAAGCCGCGCATCGCAATCGCGCTCAGCGGCGGCGGTGCCCGAGGCTTGGCCCACATAGGTGTGCTGCAGTGGATGGAGGAAAATCGCATCCCGGTGGACTATGTTGCCGGCACCAGTATGGGTGCGCTTGTAGGGTCGATGTACGCAACTGGCATGTCCCCCGCCGAAATGCAGCGCTGGGTGGAAGACGTCGACTGGGATCAGGCTTTGTTGGCGGAGCCGAGCTACGATCAGGCTGCCTTCCGTCGCAAACAGGATCGCCTTAACTATCAGGTTGCCATCCCGTTGGGTTTGAAACACGGTCTTAAAGGCCCGAATGGCTTCAATCCTGGCCAGGGTGTCGGTCTGCTTCTGTCTCGGATTGCGTTTCCCTACTCCACGGTGGCTAGCTTTGATGTACTGCCAATCCCTTTCCGCTGCGTTGCCACGGACATGTTGCGGGGTGATGCGGTGGTGCTCAAAGATGGTTCTCTCGCCGAATCGCTTCGTGCCAGCATGTCACTGCCAGGAGTCTTCACTCCGATTGAGCTCAACGGAAAGACACTCGCTGACGGTGGTCTTGTGAACAACATCCCGACCGACGTGGCTCGTCAAATGGGTGGCGAGGTCGTGATAGCAGTCGATGTCGGCACGCCGCTCGCAGGTCACGAAGGGTTGCAATCACTGGGCGGTGTTCTAGATCAGACCATCAGCGTGATGACCATTGAGAACGACCGGAGGTCTTTGCGTCAGGCCGACGTCGTCGTTGCGCCCGATCTGGGCCAATACACCCGCAACGACTATTACGACGCTGACAAACTCGTCAAGCTAGGATACGAAGGCGCGGCACAGAAGGCATCGGTTCTGCGGGCCTTTGCTTTGTCCGAAGAAGAGTGGAAGCAGTATCTTGCCATTCGGGACGCTCGCAAACGTGCCCCGGAGAAAAGGGCAGATGTGCTCCAAATTGCCGGCGCCAATGGGCGTGAGCAACAAGAACTGGAACAGAAGCTTGACAAGTACTTGCATACCACCCTCGACACTCGTCGCCTTGAAAGAGACTTGACCCAGATCACCGGTGAAGGCCGCTTCGACAGCCTTGGCTATGAGGGTTTTGTTCAAGGCAGCACTTCGGGTCTGCGCATCAATGCCCATGAAAAAAGTTACGGTCCTCCTTTTATTGATCTCGCGGTGAATGCGAATGGGACAGGTGTGGGTGCGTTCGACTTTGCCACCGGCTTTCGAGTGCTTTTTATGGATGTCTGGCATCACCGCGGCGAATGGCGCAGCGATTTGCTGCTGGGATCGAGCGACCTTGTGGCTACGGAGTTTTACCAGCCTTTGGGACAGAGTCGTTTTTTCGTTTCACCGTACACGTTTTTCCTCAATCGATCGCGCAATGCGTTTGTGAACGATCGCCGCGTCGCGCTGTATCGCGACCAGCGCGCGGGCGGAGGATTCGACGTTGGATTCAACTCCGGCCGCAGGAACGAGATCCGTCTGGGATATAGGATTTTTGAGGGCGATTTGGCCGCGCTGATTGGCAGCGAGGGTCTGCCGCGGATCCACGGCAGCAGCAGCCAGATCCGCTTGGGCTACGTCTTCGACGAACTGGATAATCCGGCGGTCCCCGCTCGTGGGGAACGCCTCACGGCCGAGCTGGTACACGTCCCCGAAAGCCCGGGCGTATCGCGAAATTTTAGTCAGTTGCAGGTGCAATCTTGGACGTTCGTTCCTCTCACCGCTAAGAGCTCTCTGTTCTTCAACGCCTCCGGCGGCACCACCTTTAACCGCAATGCCAGCTTGTTCGAGATTTTTTCTCTGGGCGGTCCGTTTCGCTTGGGCGCTTATACCCGCGATGAGTTTCTCGGGAATCATTATGCGTTGGCTGGGCTAGGCTTCCGCCGCGAATTCTACCGGATGCCCGTTGTGGGCAGTAAAGTGTACTGGGGTGGATGGTACGAAGCCGGCACAGCCTTCAATGATCCCACCACGTTCGTGGTGCATAGCAGCTTCAATGCGGGCATCATTGCCGACACGCTTTTCGGTCCGATCGCGCTTTCGGGAGCGGTGAGCCCCACCGGCCGGACCAAGATCAATTTCTCCATCGGTCGGCTCTTCTAGTGTCACAGGAAAGAAGTGCTTCAGCGTGGGTGTTCCTCGGTCGGCGTTGCTACCTAAAGATTCTTCCTCGTCCCGGCGAAAGCTTCGCCCGCGACTCATTGATCGAGAGTACAGTCGAAGGCGTTTGGCTCGCTTCGGTACTAACGCCGGACCACACCATACGATGGTATATCTCATCCATTTCGCTGGGTGACACAGGCATGCCGCGATCGATCCACCATGACAAAAGCGACAGCAAAGCGCCCGCGAGTGCATGGGCCATGGCAGTGCGGGACGGGATTCGGAGCGGCTGTACCTCGGCGAGGCGCTGCTCGATCGCGCGAGCGAAATATCCGTGTCCCAGTTCCACAACGTCGCGCACCTTGCCCGATGCGACCAGCGCGGCGTGAAACTCCTTCCACTCGGCAACGTGAGCAAAGAACTCACGCACTGGCGCGATGCGAGTTGAATCTTCACCGCGCCGGGAAAGCAGATTAGCCATCCCCTCGAAGAAGTCCTCAATGTCGCTCAGAAATAAGTCGTCCTTGTCACGATAGTGCGTATAAAAAGTAGACCGCCCAACCTTTGCGCGATCGAGGACGTGCTGCACCCTGATCGCCGAGAACGGCTTTTCGTGCATAAGGTCTACCAGCGCATCGCCGAGCGCATCTCGCGTCTGCCGAACCCGACGATCCATCTTTCGCTTTGGCGCGGACGCTTTTTGGGACATAAGACGCCTCTTTGTTCGGCTTTGCCCGCTCGCCTGCAAACGCGTATTGACCACCCCGCCGTTCGCGTCTACTGTGCGACGCATGACAGACGACCGCATGAGCGGCTTGGCGCTGATCGCAGGATCGGCAGGCGTGATTATAACCTTGAGTTTGCACCCTTCGGGACGGATCACGCCCGGCCAGATCGACTCGGTAGCGCGGACATTGGTCGCGGTGCATTCTCTGGCGCTGGCTAGTCTGCCGGTCTGGTTTCTGGGTGCGCTGGGGCTATCGCGGCGCGGGCCGGCCCCGCACCGGATCGCGACTGCCGCGCTGGTCTTGTACGGGTTCGGAGTCGCCGCGATGATGAACGCCGTGGTTTTCGACGGCTTGGTTTCTCCAGCGGTGCTACGAGAGATTGTAGCGGCCTCGCCCTCGACCAGCGAAGCCTGGCACATCGTGTTCAACTACAACGGTAGTTTGGACCAGGCTTTTGGCGAAGTGTTCGTGGTGGCGTCGTCCGTGGCGATCGCGCTTTGGTCAATTTCGATTATCCGCACGCTGGGTCGAGGCGTGGCTCTGTACGGTTGTATACTCGGCCCGGCGACAGTGATCATCGTGTTCTCAGGAATGCTAAGCCACTCTCCACATGCATTCAGCCTCCTCATCATTGGACAGACGCTTTGGTTCGCCAGCGTCGGTGTGCTGTTATGCCGGCTCCTAAATACATGACCGAAAGGCCGGATTGCCCCATTTCCTTGCGGTTCAAAGGATTGCGGGTGCCCTTCGGCTCAGTCCCGAGGACCACAGAAAATAACGTCTACGCGACATCAGGCGCATCTAACCTGGTAGCAATCAGATCATTGGTTTTGAGAGAGGAATCATGAAGAGGCTGCTTAGTGTGGTCAGCGTGATGGTGTTTTTAGCCGGGGCTGCCTTCGCAAAAGCGCCAGCCAAGGTAAGCGCCCAGAATGTTCAGCCATTCCCGGGGACTCTGATCAATGCGCGTTATGTTTACGTGACTAGCTACGACGGCAATGAGTTCAACTCCAACATTCTGCCTGAGGACCGGCGCGCCATCAACACTGTGCAGGACGCCATGCAGAAATGGGGTAAATTCATTTTGGTCTACAACCCAGAACAGGCTGACATTGTCCTGATGGTACAGAGCCGTCCTTCTGAGGACGTGTTAGCAGTTTATGACGCGCGTGGCTGGCCAGGTAACCCATACCTGTGGCGCATGATGGGTGGAGGCGGCCTGCAAGAAAACGAGAGTCCTCTAGTGAAGCAACTCGAGAAGGCATTCGAGAAGGCGAGGCGTTAGAATTGGTTCGCTCCGCCACCAATTCGCTCTCGGATCGAAGAATTGAGCGTTACTTCGTGATTTCCGGTCCGGCCTCAATCCGTGACCTGCATTATCCGGCGGTGAAGTCCTTAGCAAACTCCACCAGGCTACGAACGGCAATCCCTGACGGACCTTTCGCGATCCATGGCTTTTGATCTTCCATCCAAGCCGTTCCGGCAATATCGAGATGCAGCCAGGGAGTGTCCTCGGCAAACTCTTTCAGAAACATAGCTGCAGTAATGGCGCCGCCGTAGCGCCCCCCGGTATTCATGATGTCGGCGATATTGGAGCGGATCTGTTCCTTGTATTCATCGTCGAGCGGCATGCGCCACATTTTTTCCCCAGCTTTGGAAAGCGCTTGGCTGAACCGCTCGTACATGGCGTCGTCGTTGGCGAAGACACCAGCGTTGGTGTAGCCAAGCGCCACCACTACAGCACCAGTGAGCGTGGCGGCGTCGATCAGGTGGGTGCAACCGAGCTGGCGAGCATAGTGCAGGCCGTCGGCCAACACCAGGCGGCCTTCGGCATCAGTATTGATGATCTCGATCGACTTGCCGGACATGGCAATCTGCACATCGCCTGGCTTTTGCGCCTTGCCTGACGGCATGTTTTCCGTGGCGCAGATAATAGCCGTAACCTTCGCTTTGGGCTTGAGCAGAGCGATGGCGCGCATGGCGCCGATCATGGTGGCCCCGCCGGCCATGTCGTATTTCATCTTCTCCATGCCATCAGCTGGCTTGATGGAAATGCCTCCGGTATCGAAGGTGACGCCCTTTCCAACCAGACCTAGCACCGGTTTTTCGGGGGCGCCGGCCGGCTCATAACGCAACACGATTAGCGCGGGCGGTTCGTCCGAACCCTGGGCAACGCTCCAGAACGCGCCCATTTTCAGCTCCTTGATCTTCTCCGCGCCGTAGATTTCGCACTTCAAACCGACCTCATCCGCCATCTTGCGTGCTCGCTCAGCAAGAATGGTCGGGGTCATGTGATTACTCGGTTCATTCACTAGGTCACGAGTGAAGTTCTGGGATTCGCCAAGAATCCGGGCCTCGTCCATAGCTTCCTGCAGCTTGGCCTGATCACCGCGAGCCACTACGGTCAGCGCATCTATTTTTTGGTCCTTGCGATCGGTTTGATACGTATTGGAATCGAAGTTGCCTACGATGGCTCCTTCGACAATCGACTTCACGGCTTCGTCCGCCTTCAGTCCGGTTTCGGGCGCGACTAGGGCGAAGCTGCGCAATCCGCGAGCCTTGAGCGTACGCACCGCCGCTCCCGCTAGCCGGCGCAGCTCGAAAGCGGAGAAGCTCTTGGCTTTGCCTCCGCCCAGGAGCAGCAAGCGCTTCGCTTTTAACTTTGCTGGATGATGCAGCACGGTAGATTCAAACATCTTGCCTGTGACTTCACCACTGGTGATTACATCCGCCGCGGCGTCTTTGACGCTGGCATCACTGACTTCAATCACCACTTGAGTCCTGTCCTTTTGGCTTTGGTCTTTGCTTGCGCCGTCCTTTTCAGTGCGGTCCAACACAATTGCGACCAGGCAGTCGGTTTCCACTTCAGCAGGATTGGAAAGAGAAAGATGAGTTTTCATGGGTTGACTCCAGTATCGTCGGCGAGGCGGCAAAAACGCAACTCGTCGCCCTGAATTCCAGCCTTGCCGTGTCCACGGCGCCACAGTGTGTGGTGTCAAGCACGGTCGATCGAGCGGCGATCTCTCACAAGTTCCGTCTTTTCAGCATTGACATGTTTGGCCTGCATCATGCGATCACATTTACGTAGGTCGCAATTCACAGGAGGAAGTTATGGCACAACTTGATCGATCCCACAAAGAATCGGCGAAGGCGCAAGATGTCTCAAGCATCGACTATTTTTTGCATTCGGCAAAGTATCGGCCTGCGTTGTTTGGCGGCGCGATCATGCTCACAGTCTTGTTGGGAATTTACGGATGTTCTAAGGAGACCAGCAAGCCTGCGGTAGCGCCACCGGAACGGACGGTTGCATCGCAGCCGATCAATCCTGATCCGTCCCCTATGGCCTCATCGACGCCAACCCAGCCCGCCATCCGGAAGCGGCGCGTGCAGAGACGGGATCCGCTTGCCACTTACAGAAATCCCGCTTATGGCATCTCCTTGCGCTACCCGAAGAATTACGTCCTGAGAGAAGGTAACCAAGCGAGCCTGACTTTGGCCGGATCCGGACCCGTACTAACCGATTTCATCAAGCCCGGAGGAGTTATGCTGGCCGCAATCGAGCTACCTGGCGACCTCTATCTGAAAAAGAATCTCACCGCTGCTTTTGTGAACGTGAGCGTGAATTCGAATTTGACTGACTCCGATTGCGCCAGATTCGCGTCTCCAGACCCAAGCCTGCCCGGGATTGATCCTCCGTCGAAAGTCAAAATTGGTGTCCTCGAATTCGACGAGATGGAAGACTTAACCGGACAAGCGACGAAGCGATCTGATGCCAGGTACTACCACGTCTTCAGGAACGGCGCCTGCTATGAGTTTGCGTTGGGATTGGGAATGGTAGGCGATGGTACAGCGGACGGAAAAATGCAAGTCAATAGCCGCGATGTATTTCGTAAATTGGAAACGGTGCTCTCCACGGCACGGATAAACTCGGTTGCCTTACCGAAGTCCGAGATTCCATCTGATTCTCGCAGCAACCCTCAGCCGTCGGCGTCTCCTTCGGTTCCATCTACGACCTCCGAGTAGATTTGGCACCGTTTTCGAGGTGCGGCAAAGCTCCGCGATAGCGCGGAGCTTTCCGATTGATCTAGTCTCGTTTACGCGATCTGGCGATGGCTTCTCGAGCCTCTTTGTCGGCCGTCCGCCGGCGTTCAGTTTCGCGCTTGTCCCAGAGCTGCTTGCCTTTGGCCAGAGCCAGCTCGACCTTCACCCGGCCGTTCTTGAAGTACATCCGGGTGGGAATCAGAGTAAGTCCCTTCTGCTGAGTCTTGCCGATCAACTTCCGTATTTCCTCTTTATGCACCAACAGCTTACGAGTACGTAAGGGGGCATGATTGAAGATATTGCCGTGATCGTACGGGCCGATGTGGCAGTTGAGTAGCCAGAGTTCTCCATCTTTGATCAGGCCGTACGCGTCTTTTAGATTGGCGCGTCCGCCTCGAACCGACTTAACCTCAGTTCCAGTCAAGGCAACTCCAGTCTCAAATTTTTCCAGCAAGAAGTAGTTGTGCGCAGCGATCCTATTAACAGCAGCATCACGTTGGCCGGCTGCAGTGGGATCGCGGTGGGCGTTCTTCTCCGGATTGGGTTTGGTTTGATGGCTTGCCTGCCGTGCCATGAGTTACGTGTCTCTCTTGTCAGTTATCTCACAGGAAGGTCGCAAGTGTCAGGTAGAGCGAACACACCGTTCCAAGATGTTGGGCAAGGCTTGGAGACCGGGACCTGACACCGTTCTGGGACTTGAACCAATGAGTTTAACTGCAACCAGAGCAGTAACTTCGGTAGCTCCGGAAAGCAATGTTATAATCGCGCAGCTTACCCCATTGTTTGGAAAGTGCCAACCCAGGGTCAGGGCTTACCTCCTTGGGAAAAGACTGCCTGCGAGGAACCAGTGATTAGAAGCCTGATTCGCCCGGCGGCGATCGTTCTGCTCGTCGCGGCTGCCACCCTGCCAGTCGCTGCCGATAAGGCTAAGTCGTTGTATAACCAAGGCAAGGACGCCGAAGCTCGGCAGAACTACGAGCAAGCGTACGACTTTTACCGGCAGGCTTATGACCTTAGGCCAAAGGATTTGCAGTACCGGGCCTCTTTTGAGCGATTGCGTTTCCTGGCTGGGGCTTCCCACGTGCATCGCGGCCAATTGCTGCGCGAAGCCGGCAAGCTGGATGAAGCACTGGTGGAATTTCAAAAGGCGGCGGAGATCGATTCCTCCAGCTTCATCGCTCAGCAGGAACTCAAGCGCACGCAGCAGTTGATCGAGGCAGCCAAGAATCCCGGACCTCGGTCGGCGATGCCTCCTCCTCGTGGAGCTATTCAGAAGCGGTTGGCTGAAGCGCAAGGACCCGTGGAACTTGCCGCCATCTCTAACGTTCCTATCACTCTCAAGCTCACTGAAGACACCAAGGTGATCTACGAGACCATCGGCAAGCTGGCTGGGATCAATGTGTTATTTGACCCCGATTACACCTCGCGCCGCATCAAGATTGAGCTGAATGGCGTTACCTTGGAAGAGGCGTTGGCCATCACGGCGCTGGAATCGAAGACTTTCTGGCGCCCGGTGACACCGAATACGATTTTTGTCGCCCAAGACAACCCCGCGAAGCGCAAGGACGTGGAACAGAACGTCATCAAAACATTCTATCTGGCCAATCTTTCCCAGCCCACCGAAGTCCAGGATGTAGTGAACGCGCTGCGGCAAATCCTCGAAATCTCGCGCATCCAGCCCTTGGTCTCGCAGGGTGCGCTGGTGGTGCGCGGCACCCCTGACCAGATCGCTCTGGCCACAAAGTTGGTTGGCGACCTCGACCGGTCCAAGCCGGAAGTCGTCGTCGATATCGCGATTATGCAGGTTAGCCGAGACAAGGCCCACACCCTGGGCATCAATCCGCCCACCAGCGCGACTGTGGCCCTGCAACAAAATATCAATACCACAAACACAACGGCCACCACAGGTACGGGCAATACGGCGACAGTAACACAGGGCTCAGGTTCGGCGAACAGCATCAACTTGAACGCACTAGGGAACCTGAATGCAACTGACTTCCAGGTCACCATTACTCCGGCTACACTCACTGCGCTAGCCAGCGATAGCAGCACCAAGCTCATCCAGAATCCGCAAATTCGCGCCGTGGACGGGCAAAAGGCTTCGCTTAAGATCGGCGATCGTGTGCCGGTGGCGACGGGATCGTTTCAGCCCGGTATCGGCGGCGTCGGCATAAACCCTCTGGTGAACACGCAATTCCAGTATCTCGATGTGGGCGTGAACATTGACATTACTCCCTACGTGCACGCGGACCGGGAAATAGGTCTGAAGGTCTCGATGGACATTTCTTCTGTGACGAGTCATACAAACATCGGCGGTATCGATCAGCCCATCATTGGGCAGCGGAAGATTGAGCATGAAATTCGCCTTAGAGAAGGCGAAGTCAACTTATTGGGTGGCATGTTAGAAGATCAGCAGACTAAATCGTTGACTGGTATTCCGGGGCTGTCGCAGATTCCTCTCCTGAAATACCTCTTTTCGCAGACGCAGGCAGATCACAGCGAAAACGAAATTGTATTTGCTCTTATTCCACATATTGTGCGCTCCCCCGAAATCAGTGAGCTGAGTCAACGGGAAATCGCGACCGGAACCGCGACTTCCATTGAATTGCGCCGCGGCCGCCCATCAACCCCTGCGCTGATCCCGGCAGCGGCCGAAGGATCGGGTTCGACGGTGCCATTGCAAACTTCGCCGGCAGCCCCACCCGTCCAACCTCCACCGGCGCAAACGCCTCCCCAGAGCATGCCGCAAGCTCCGCCTTCTGGTGCGGCGAGCTTCGTTTTCGATCCGGCCAACATCAACCAGCCGGCCGGATCCACGTTCGCGGTGAATGTGATGCTCACCGGGGCGCAGAATGTTTACTCCGTGCCTTTACAGGTTAGTTATGATCCCAAAGTTTTGCAGGTGGTGAACGTCTCTAACGGAGGGCTGCTCTCCCAAGATGGCCAGGCCGTAGCTCTGGTGCACCGTGATGATGAGGGCAGCGGAACCTTGCAGATAACAGCCACGCGGCCACCGGGATCCTCGGGAATTTCGGGGCAGGGCGTAGTTGTGACCTTGACGCTTTTGGCAAAGGGAAAGGGACAGTCCACGCTGACGATTTCGAAGGGTGGTGTGCGCGACCCCGGCATGCAGGCCCTGCCGGTCTCGGGATCGGTGGCCACCGTGACGGTGCAGTAGGCTTGTGGTTTCCCCACTTGGTACTATAAAAATAGGGCGATTGCTGTGGTGAAGGGCGACGCCCTCGCCCGAATTAGGATTGTGGAGTCCCCAGCCCCTTCCGACGATAGTCATCCTATGAAGTCAAAAGCTTTCAAAAGGATCCAACAGAAAAAGCCACTCGGGTTTACGCTCATCGAGTTGATTGTAGCCACGGCGATTCTGGTGATCCTGACCGGACTTGCCATACCGCTGGTTCGGGTGACTATCAAACGCGAGAAAGAGCACGAGTTGCGTCATGACTTGTGGGAGATGCGCGACGCCATCGACCGCTACAAGGATGCCGCCGACCGCGGCGCATTCCAGATCAAAGTAGGTTCGGAAGGTTATCCACCGGATTTGGATACGCTGGTAAAAGGCGTGGATGTAGGCGGGAAAAAAGTGCGATTTCTACGCAAGATTCCAGTGGATCCGATGACCGGCAATACCGAATGGGGCGAGCGATCCATGCAAGACGATCCCGATTCCGATTCCTGGGGTGGACAGAGTGTTTTCGATGTATTCACCAAATCGCAGGGCACGGGGCTGGACGGAACCAAGTACAAGGACTGGTAGATGGCAAGACTCCGCCAAAAGCCGAGCCACGGTTTCACCTTAATTGAGCTGATGATCGTGATCAGTCTCATTGCGATCCTGGTGGCAATCGCTGTGCCCAATTACAATCAGTCACTCTTGCGGGCGAAGGAATCAGTGCTACGCCAGGATCTGTTCCAATTGCGCTCGCTGATCTCGCAATATACTCTGGACAAGCAAAAAGCCCCACAGTCGCTGGATGATCTGGTTCAGGCAGGTTACATCAAGCAAATCCCCAACGATCCTACCACCGGTAAACCGGACTGGACGGTGGACCAGGAAGAAAATACCATCATGGATCCAAGCCAAACCGACACCGGAATCAACGATGTGCACAGTTCGTCGACTGGCATGGGGACCGACGGAACCGCCTACAATACCTGGTAATTATCTGGCACAATTCATTTGGCTCGTCATGGGACCGGTATCGGTTCTCAGGTCTCGGTCCCTAGTCCGCCCTGTTTCCGTCCGGGATAACGCCATGAAGCTTCTATTCGAGTTTGTTTCGACCTATTGCACTGGTTTGTTTGCGGGAGCAGCGCTGTACGTCACGCTCGTCGAGCATCCGGCGCGACTGGAATGTGGTACTGAGCTGGCCGTCGCTGAGTTCGCGCCCAGTTATCGCAGGGGCGCGGTGATTCAGGCTCTGCTGGCAGCACTCGCCTTTCTGGCGGCAGTCGCCGCTTGGGTAACCGATTCAAAGTCTGCGTGGCTGCTTGGCGCAATCCTGATTGTTGCAGTCATTCCTTTCACCTTGCTTGCAATTCTTCCTACAAACAAGAAGTTGCTCACTCCGCCCTTGGATCGAAATTCGGACTCGGCTCGACAGCTTTTGATCCGCTGGGGAAGGTTGCATTTGGTGCGAACATTACTCAGTCTGATGGCGTTTGCGGTCTTCCCAGGCCGCTCTTCTCGATCTAACGAACCGGATTTGAACACAGCCGGTCCGAAGCACTAACATCTAGCTATGCCGGTCGAAACCGAAATCACACAGGCAACCTACACTCCCATTCGCGCTCCCCGTGGCACCGGCATTTCCTGCAGAAGTTGGCAGCAGGAAGCTGCCATGCGCATGCTGATGAACAATCTTGACGAGGAGGTCGCCGAGCGGCCGCAAGACTTGGTCGTCTACGGCGGAACTGGCAGGGCGGCGCGCAGTTGGGAGGCCTATCACGCGATTGTTGCCTCACTGAAGAAACTGGAGAACGACGAAACTCTGCTGGTCCAGTCGGGCAAGCCGGTCGGTGTTTTCAAAACTCACGAGTATGCGCCGCGAGTGCTGATCGCCAACTCCAATCTTGTCGGGCACTGGTCCAACTGGGAAAAGTTCAACGAACTGGAGCGCGCCGGATTGATGATGTATGGCCAAATGACCGCGGGCTCATGGATCTATATCGGCTCGCAGGGAATTGTGCAGGGGACCTTTGAGACGTTTTCCGCCGCCGGCGAAAAACATTTCAGTGGCGATCTTGCAGGCAAATTGATTGTCAGTGGCGGCATGGGCGGTATGGGTGGCGCTCAGCCTTTGGCTGCGACCATGACCGGCGCGGCTTTCCTTGGGATTGATGTTGATCCTGATCGCATCAAGAAACGGCTAAAGACTGGCTACTGCGATTTCATGGTCAACACCCTCGATGAAGCCCTGCGCATCCTGAAGAACGCAGTGCGCAAGAAGGAGAACGTTTCCGTCGGTCTGGTGGGGAATTGTGCCGACATTATTCCCGAACTGGCAGAGCGCGGCGTAGTCCCAGACATCTTGACCGATCAGACTTCGGCGCATGATCCACTAAATGGTTATGTGCCAAACGGGATGACACTTGCGGAAGCTCTGGCATTGCGCAAAAACGACCCGCAAGCGTATCAGGAGCGTTCGCTGGACGCCATGGCACGCCACGTCGAGGGAATGTTGCGGCTGCACAAGATGGGCTCGGTCACGTTTGACTACGGCAACAACATTCGCACTTTTGCTTTTCAACGCGGCGTGAAGAACGCGTATGACTTTCCAGGTTTCGTGCCCGCCTATATCCGTCCACTATTCTGCGAGGGCCGGGGGCCGTTTCGGTGGGTGGCGCTGTCAGGCGAAGCGTCCGATATTCATGTTACCGACGATTTGGTGCGGGAACTGTTTCCGGAGAACCAGATTCTTCGCCGATGGATTGATCTGGCACGGAAGCGAATCAAATTTCAAGGCCTGCCTGCGCGCATCTGTTGGCTGGGCTACGGAGAGCGAGCTCAATTCGGTTTAGCCATGAATGATCTGGTAAAGAAAGGCAAGATCAAGGCCCCCATCGTGATTGGGCGCGATCACCTGGATTGCGGCTCGGTAGCTTCTCCATTTCGCGAAACCGAGAGCATGAAAGATGGCAGCGACGCTGTGGCCGACTGGCCGCTTTTGAACGCTCTGCTGAACACAGCTGCGGGCGCGTCTTGGGTCTCGATCCACAACGGTGGCGGAGTCGGTATCGGCTACTCGCTCCACGCGGGGCAGGTGACGGTGGCAGACGGCACTGAGATGATGGCCAAGCGCATCGAACGGGTGTTGACCGCTGATCCAGGAATGGGCATCATTCGGCACGTGGACGCAGGCTACGAACAGGCGTACAACTTTGCAAACAAGACAGGTGTGAAAATTCCGATGAAGAAATAAACCTGGCTTCGGCCTAGATCTCGGTTCCTCCCACCAACTAAATCGATTAACTCTACTGGTAAACTATTTCGCAAAGTGAATTCTTCCAAGGAAACTAATTCGCCGCCTCAACCTGCGCTATTGCTGGTCAACATTGGTCAGCTCCTCACCCTGCGCTCCAGTTCCAATAGGCCCGGTCCCCGCCGAGGCCTCGATCTGGCGGAACTTTCCATAATCAAAGATGGTGCGGTGCTGTGTGTCGCCGGGAAGATTGTCTCGGTTTGCAGCACGAAAGAGGCGCTGCGCGACCCTTGGATCAGGCAAAATCGCAAGAAGGTTGTCGAGATTGATTGTCAAGGGCAGGTCGTCCTCCCGGGATTTGTCGATTCCCACACGCATCCGGTTTTTGTCCGCCCCCGCCTGATAGATTTTGAGAAACGCATCTCGGGGGCAACCTACGAGCAGATCGCGGAGGCGGGTGGTGGCATTCGGTCGAGCGTCGCGGGTGTCCGCGCATCCAGCAAAAACGCGCTGGCGGAAAAAGTGTTGGAGGCGCTGCACGAGATGGGGGAGCAGGGTACGACCACGGTGGAAGCGAAATCCGGTTATGGATTGACGGTTGAGTCAGAGCTGAAATCGCTCCAAGCCATCCGCGACGCCGGCACCCAGTGGCCGGGTACGGTCGTTGCTACTCTCTTGGGCGCGCATGTTGTCCCTAACGAATTTCAGGGGCGCTTACCAGCCTATGTGGAGATCGTCTGTAAAGAGATGATTCCGCAAGCTGCCAAACGAAACCTGGCTTACTTTGTGGATGTCTTCGCCGAGCGTGATGCATTTTCTGCGGAGGACACTGAGAAAATCTTCGACGCGGCCGTGGCACATGGCCTGGGTGTGCGCGCCCACGTTGGGCAGTTGAGCGAAACCTCGCTGCGCCCGCTACTGCGCTTCAATCCCGCTTCCCTAGACCACATGGATCATGTGAATGAGAGCGACATTTCCCAAGTCGCAAAGCGAAACACGGTGGCTACCCTGCTCCCGGGAGCGAATTATTTCTTGGGCCTGAGCGAGTTCCCGCCAGCGCGGAAGCTGATTGAGGCCGGGGTCGCCGTGGCTCTGGCGACCGACTACAATCCCGGTTCGTCGCCCACTTGCAGCATGCCATTCGTGCTTTCATTGGCATGCACCCATATGAGGATGTCCCCAGCAGAGACGATTTCTGCGGCGACTATCAACGGAGCGTGGGCACTGCGGATGCAGGAGCGCAAGGGATCAATTCAACCCGGCAAAGATGCAGACCTGGCGGTCTTCGAGACGGAAGATTATCGTGAGATTCCTTATTGGTTCGCGTCGAATCGCTGTGCCTTCACGGTTTTGAGCGGAGTTATGGTTGCGTCCGCGGGTTCTGCGGAGTTGAGGTAGTTCAAAGGACGGTTTAGAAAAGCATGAAGCGAGTTCTTCTTTTATCGTTTTTATTATTTTTAGCCACGTCCGTTGCGCGGGCGCAGCGTCTGCCTCAACTCGCGGCTCCCGAAAACTACAGACTGACCATCGCCCCCGATTTCAGCAAGGACAACTTCACCGGCGAGGAATTTATCTCGATCCGCGTCTTGAAACCGACAACCGAAATATTTTTGAACTCGGCCGAGATCGAGATCCGAAAAGCGACAGTGAACAGTGACGAGGACCTGCAGAAAGCAACCGTAAGTTACGAACCAGAGAAGGAAATGGTTTCGCTCAAAATAAAGAGGCCAATCAAGAACGAAGCTACGATTCATATCAGCTATACCGGAGTTCTGAACAGTGAGCTGCGGGGCTTGTATCTGGGAAGGCAAGCGAACGGTGAGAAATATGCGGTCACTCAATTCGAGGCCACCGACGCGCGACGTGCCTTTCCGTCATTCGATGAACCGGCCTACAAGGCGACCTTCGACGTCACGCTGATTGCCGAGAAGGCTCACACCGCAATTTCGAACGGTAAAGTCGTGTCGGATATTCCCGGTCCAGGCAATGGCAAACACACGGTCCACTTCGCAACCACGCCTAAGATGTCGTCATATCTGGTGGCCCTCGCTGTTGGTAACTTTGAATACGTTGAGGGAACGGCCGATGGAATCCCGATCCGTATTTATACGGCACCCGGAAAAACGCGGATGGCGGACTTCGCCCTGGAGGTGTCTGAACGATGCCTGCGATATTTCAACGAATATTTCACGATCAAGTATCCCTTTCAGAAGCTGGATATGATCGCGGTACCAGACTTCTCATCCGGCGCGATGGAGAACACCGGCGCCATCATCTATAGCGAACTGGATTTACTCCTCGATTCAAAGCATGCCTCGACCGAACAGCGAAAGAATGTGGCCACCACGATTGCTCACGAAATGGCACACCAGTGGTTTGGCGATTTGGTCACCATGGCGTGGTGGGATGACCTCTGGCTCAACGAGGGTTTCGCCAACTGGATGCAGAACAAGCCTCTGGCCGCATGGAAGCCGGACTGGAACCTGAATCTGGATGAAGTAACTGACGCTAATACCGCACTGGACCTTGACTCCCTCGCAAATACACGGCCCATCCGGCAAGCCGCGGAAACGCCGGAGCAGATCAATGAATTGTTTGATAATGTCGCTTACAAGAAGGGAGCGGCGGTTCTTAACATGGTCGAGGCCTATCTAGGCCCCAAGGTCTTCCAAACTGGCGTGAACGAATATTTGGCTCGGCATGCCTATGGCAATGCCACAGCGAGTGATTTCTGGAACACGCTGGCTGCTGTTTCAAGACAACCTGTCGATCACATCATGGCAACGTTCGTCGAGATGCCGGGCGCGCCGATGGTAAAGGTCAGAGCACAATGCAAAGGCAGCGCCAGCTTGGTCACTCTTTCTCAGACCCGTTATTTCTACGACCGCAGCCTCTTCGCCGTGAGCGACAAACAATCCTGGGTTATCCCTATATGTTTGAGGACACGAACTGAACAGGGTGGCGAAGGCGAAAGAAAATGTCAGCTGCTAACCAAGCCACAAGAGAGCGTCACTCTGCCGGGTTGTGTTCTCTGGACGCTGGCGAATCCGGGTGCAACGGGGTACTACCGTGCCGCTTATGAACCGGAGGCTACGCGTGCGATGTCGCACAGCTTGGAGACCGACCTCACGGCGGCGGAGCGCATTCGCCTGTTGAGCGACGAATGGGCGTCGGTACGGGTGGGCCGGCAGTCGATTGAGGACTATCTTGAGTTCGCCGAAGGCATGGGGTCAGAGCTTAACGGGGCGGCGATGGAAGAGTTGACCGGCCAACTGAAATATATTGGTGACTATCTGATCGCGGACAATAAACGCGACTCATACCAGCGGTGGGTGATTGGGCTGCTCACTCGTACTTCCGAGGGACTGGGCTGGCAGCCTGCGCCCGGTGAGAGTGACGATCGGAAGGCGCTGCGAGCATATGTTCTCTTTGCGCTGGGTTATACCGGACGGAACTCGCAGGTACTAGCGGAAGCCGCGAGGCTGGCGCAAGTGGAGCTAAAAAAAACAGGTGCCGTAGATCCGACAATCGTCGGCACACTGTTTGAATTAGCTGTCCTCAATGGCGATGCGTCACTGTATAACCAGATTATGGATCGCATGAAGAAAACTTCCTCTCCGGAAGAATATTCGATGCTCCTCGGAAGTCTGTCACGATTTAGCGATTCCGCATTGTTACAGCGTACCTTGCAGTTTTCGCTAACGCCGGAGGTGCGCGCCCAGGACGTTCATATCCTCATCACCGGCGTGATGAGGAATCCGTCAGGACGCCAGATGGCCTGGAACTTCGTCCGCGAACACTGGGCTGAGATCGAGAAGATACAAGGCACATTCAATAGTGAAACCTTGGTCGAGTCGATGGGGTCTTTCTGTGACGCAAGGTTACACGACGAGGTTAGAGACTTCTTCACCAATAACCCAGTCCCAGCCGTGGACCGGACTTTGCGGCTGGCTCTGGAACGCGTCAACTACTGCATAGACTTGAAATCGCAACAGGGGATCCGGCTCTCTTCGTGGTTGGACCGCCACGGCAGCGGGCAGGGAAGTGAAAGCCCATAGAGTCATTGCTAGTTCCCGGCTACCAGGCACCGTCGTTGAGCGAAGCCATCTTGGTTGCTATAATCAATGCGCTCTAAACGCTCCCGCGTCTTGAGTGCTCGACTTCGCGGATTTCCGCCCCAGGTCTCGCGTGTTCCACATGACTCGCACGGAGCCGGCAAGTCTGCGTCGAACGTGGCCAGGTAGCTCAGGTGGTAGAGCGCAGCCCTGAAAAGGCTGGCGTCGGCGGTTCAACTCCGTCCCTGGCCACCATTTTAATAGCCTGCGGTTTAATTAACTTACAGACGTATCTATTTTTATGCCTTACGTTTGCATTGCCGATCTGTTAGAATGTGTCTTGGATCGAGATCGAACTCGGTCAAACTTAGGCCGAACACGGGGAGAGGAGGACAATGATCGCAGTCACGGTTTACCGAAGGCACAGCGGGGATTGCACCAAGAAGGGCGCGAAGGATCAGAAGCGGAGTTGCGATTGCAAGGTCTGGGTCTCTTGGAGCAAGGACGGCAAACAGACGCAGCAGTCAGTGAAATCGCGGGACTGGGCTGAAGGTGAGGCAAGGGCTCATGAGATCGAGAGCCGATTCAAAGACGCTGCGGAGGGTAGGGAATCGCCGAGTGCTGTCAAGTCTGTCACGGACGCTATCTCTGCGTTCATTCAGAAGAAGAAGAACGGTGGGCACGCGCTGGATACGATTTATCGGCACGAGCACATCATGGCCGAGTTTCAGACGTTCTGCAATCAGAACGGAATTCTCTTCGTCAGGGACATCACGCTCGACCATCTGAACAAATGGCAGACAAGCTGGACGGTCAAGGCTCCGCAGGCAGTCCGGTCGCAGCAGGAGAAGGTTCGCAACTTCTTCAAGTATTGTCTCGCCAACAATTGGATTAGCGTCAACCTTTCGATCCCTGACAAGTGGGAGTCCCCAAAAATCAACCGCCGGGAGCGGGAAAAGAATATCAGGGCCTTCACGCCAGAGGAGTATGACAAGATTCTATCGAGTATCGAGTTGACGACGATGACCCCCGTCAACAAGGCCCGAGTCCACGCACTGATGCAGCTTCAACGCTGGAGCGGTCTGTCCCTTGTCGATGCGGTCATGCTTGCACAAGATGAATTGAGACTGGAATCAGGGAGAGGGAAGATCGGGGAGTTCCGAGTGGTGACGGATCGGCAGAAGACGGGCGGGTTGATCAACAACCCCATTCCTTACGCTGTCGGCGAAGAATTGCTCAAGGTCAAAAATGGCAACCCGAAGTATTTTTTCTGGTCAGGAGTGACGACAGCGGAAGACGCGCCGAGCTATTTCCACAAGCTCTATCGCAAGGTCTTCAAGGCGGCGGGGATTGACGGTTCTAGTCACGACCTGAGGCACACATACGCCATCGGGCTTCTGCTGGCTGGTACGGACATCAGGACGGTCTGCAAGGCTCTCGGCCATAGCTCTGTCACAATCACGGAGGGCTACTACGCCCGGTGGTGCGTCAACCAACAAAATCAGTTCGATGACACGTTGAGAGCTGCGTTAGAAGGATGAGGACTTGAGTCCCGAGCCTCGTTCAGGTTCTGCTTCGGTCGGGAGTCGCTGAGGGCTACGGAAGATTAAGCTTTGACGTGGCTTCATCTATCGACTTCTGAATTGTGGCCTTAGTTCGTTCAATATTCTTCGCCGAGAGGCGTTTTGCTTCGACGAAAGCTACAACACTCACTGTAAAGGACAGTATTAGCAACGCAAGGACGGCGGGAATTACTTCCTTCACTCCCCAGACGAGAAGGCACTCTGCGGCTGAAAAACAGAGGAACACGGCGAGACCCAATTGGAAAAAGTAAAGATACAAATCTTTGGGGTTCGCAGCCAAGTGGTTCAGTCGCTCCATGTATCGCTTCTGCATCTCAAGCTGGTCAGCGAGTTGCACCCTGTCTCTCAGCCTCAGTGGCGTGGGTCTGTTCATTCTGGCCCAGAGCATCCTAAATAAAGGCAGCAGAAGAACTCCCGTAATCACATTGGCAATCACTCCGATGCCGATGTAGACCCAGATGAGTTTATTGTTCAGTTCCATTCGATGGCGATTGTACATCAGGCCCTTACGGGCTAAGTTCAGCTGTAATAGCTTGGACTCGACCTTACGGACAGCGTTGGCGAGTTTCTACGTATCGGACACAGAGGGTATTCGATTGGGGGGATTTTGAGTGTAATGGCGATTTCTCGTCAGCTACCTAGTGTGTTTCGGGGATAGCCTGATTTCAAAGATGCTTGGCCACAGCTTTCCAGTGACAAACAGGCGCTTTCGGATTGGATCGTAAGCGATGCCGTTTAGAACGGCCTCCGGCTCGAGACTATAGACTGGGCTCAGAAGTCCGGTGAGATCAATCCACGCGACTACTTCGCCAGTTTGCGGAGAAATGCGGGCAATGCGATTACTGTGCCACACGTTCGCGAAAATCTGTCCTTCCACGAACTCCAGTTCGTTCACTTGATCAACCGGAGTCGCCCCTTCGTGGACTCTAAGGCGGCGCTTTTCCTGAAAGGTTTCGGCGTCCAGAACGCGAATCTCCGAGGTTCCGTCACTCAAAGAGAGATCGCGGCCATCCGTAGCTAGACCCCATCCTTCTCCTGAGTACGCAAATCTCCGCAAGAGATGGAAGTTGTGGAGGTCGTATACAAAACCCACTGCTGATTTCCATGTGAGTTGGAACACCCTGTCTTTGATGATAGTAATTCCTTCGCCGAAAAACTCAGGCCCCAGATCGGCTCGCTGAATCACCTCCCCAGTTTCGAAGCGTACTTTGCGAAGCGATGACTGGCCATTTCGACCCGTGCCTTCATACAGGAAGCCGTCGTGATACGCGAGACCTTGGGTGTAGGCGGAGGTGTCATGGGGAAACGCTCGAACGATCACAAAGGTGTACTCTGGCAGGGCTTTGGCTGAAGTGTGATTGGAAGTCTGTCCTGCCAGAAATGAGTGGCAGGCGGTCAAAAGAAACAGGACGACAAGCCGCGGGATTCCCTTCATTTCACATAGACCATGCCTATTATGGCATCGCCAGAATAGTCAGGCAGGGTTTCTGTAGAAACCAGGCGATTCCACTCACAACGGGCCAATGAGTGCAATGGGGATTTATCAACAGTGTGGCCCCAAGCGCAATTTTGGACTCACTTCCAGATGCTATTAACCGTGATAACTAATGCCTCATTTCATTCCATCAGTGCGCGGTGAAAATCTCCAAACAACATTTTGCATAAAAATGTGCAAATTGTTGACGTGCGTGTGACGAGTCCGGGCTGAGCATGCTGTACTTTGCCTCCATAGTCAAGGAGGCCGTATGCAGAACTTCCCCTATCAGGCCCGGTTATGGTACGCAGTGCTTCTGACATTCACACTCAGTCTTGGCGCCCGCACGCAGGCGCAAACCGTCGACGTAATACACACCTTTAGCCTCGCCGCAGGCGAGGGGAGTCTGCCTTACTCAGGCCTGGTCGAGGATGCCGCCGGCAATTTTTATGGCACAACCTACGACGGCGGCACGCATAACTTCGGCACGGTGTATCGTCTGTCGCCCAACCCCTCCGGAGGCTACACGGAGACCATCCTCTACAGCTTCAAAGGAGGCAGCACGGATGGCGCGGAGCCTCATTCTTCTCTATTCCGTGACAGCGCGGGCAACCTCTACGGCACCACCGTCACAGGAGGGATCGTTGGCAGCACGTGCAATGCGGGAAATTTTACTTCTCCTATAGGCTGCGGCACCATCTTCAAACTGAGTCCAACCACGACTGGTCAATGGACAGAAACGGTCCTTCACCGGTTCTCAGGACCTGACGGCGGCAACTCATTCACTGGGTTGATTCGCGACGCCGCCGGCAATTTTTATGGCGCCACCATCGCTGGCGGCAGCGCGGGACTTGGCGTCGTCTTTAAACTGAGCCTCACCTCTACCGGATGGAAGGAAACCGTGTTGCATGATTTCAAAGGGGGCACGGATGGAGCTTTGCCCTTCATCCAGTGCGCAACCCTGGCCATGGATCCATCCGGCAATCTATACGCCAGCACTTACAAGGGCGGCGCTGCGAATGCCGGAACCGTGTTCAAGCTTTCTCCGCCTACTAAGACCACCACCACCTGGACTGAAAAGATTCTGTATACGTTCAAAGGCGGGATCGATGGCTCCGAGCCCTTCACCGGGGTAATTCTCGACAAGAGCGGCGACGTCTACGGAACTACGACCTTTGGTGGGACCGGCGGAAACAACGGCGGCATTGTCTTCGAGCTGACGGCGGCCAACGGTTACGCCAAAACTACTTTGTACAATTTTAATCGTTTCAGCGATCCAGCCGAGGATTTTCCCAATGGCCTGACCTTCGACGCCAATGGCAACCTGTGGGGCATGACAGAGTATGCGCTCTTCAAGTTGAGCCCGGGACCGAGCGGCTGGACTGAGACGTTTGTGTTCAACTGGCAGAACACGCCAGGTTGGAGTTTCGCCTTTACTCCACTCATCATCGACTCACATGGCGTCATCTGGGGCACAGATACTTGGGGAGGACTGGCGTTCAAGGTCGTGCCGTGAGCTGTTCCTGCGTATTTCAAACAAAACAAGAGGGCCTCACGTGCGTGGGGCCGTTTGTTTATGGAGTCAAGCTCGGCAGATTTTTGGGCTGCGAAGCAGCGCTGGAGTGAATCCGTCCATTCGCGATGCGGTACGATCTCACTGCCCGGTCACGGGCCGAAAACCGAAGTCAGTTGTCGCAAACAGGCGATTTCGCTCATTGATCCTTGATGAGTGTAAAGGCGATTTTTCAATATTTATCCCCACCGCAGGGTATCCGATACAATCCTTCCGGCTATCGGTGATGGCTGTGAGGCCCGCACAAGCCGCTTTCGGAGGTTTTCATGGCAAGGCTAAAACAGAGCGGCGGGGAGCCGCGAACTGAACGACCGCACATACCCGGCTACGGCATCAGCAAGAGCAAAACGGGGATGCTGCCTTGGAAGTGGGCAGCAAAAACTCTCGCGGAGTCTCGCGAGTATTGGATTGTGACAGTACGATCCGATGGTCGGCCCCATGCCATGATTATTTGGGGCCTGTGGTTCGACGGTGCGTTTTGGTTCGGCACAGGGGCCAAGACCCAAAAGGCATGCAACCTATCAAAGAACCCAAATTGTGTTGTCGGTACTCAGAATGCCGCTGAGGCAGTCATTCTGGAGGGGGTCGCCGAGTTGGTAACTGACGCAGAGCTCCGGCGAAAATTGGAACCAGCATCGCTGAGCAAGTATGGGATGAGCGGCGGTGATGACTCTGAGCCTCTCTACCGTGTGCGACCAACTCGTGTATTTGGCCTGGTCGAAAAGACCTTCCCGAAGACAGCTACCCGCTGGACATTCAATTCACGTAAATGAGTGAAATGACGATGTTTCACCAACAACACTCCAAGAGCGATAATCGGACATGGAAACAAAGAGCAGGGCTTTCGATCTTCAGCCCACACTGAAAGGCAAGCTACTCGAACTCAGGCCTCTTCGCCCTGACGACTTTCACCGCCTCTACGCTGTCGGTTCTGATCCGCTTATTTGGGAGCAGCACCCGGTCAAGGATCGTTGCAATGAGAACGTCTTCAGGAAATTCTTTCAGGAGGCTCTGGATTCTGGTGGAGCATTGATCGCCATTGACTCCAAAGATGGCCGGGTGATCGGGTCATCGCGATTCTACGGGTACGACAAAGAAAGAAGCGAAGTCGAAATCGGTTGGACGTTCCTGGCCCGGTCCCACTGGGGCGGCGTCTACAACCGGGAAATGAAAGAACTCATGCTACGGCACGCCTTTACTTTCGTGGATCGGGTTGTTTTTCTTGTCGGTCCAGAGAATTTGCGTTCGCAGAGGGCCGTGGAAAAAATAGGTGGGGTTCGTGCGGGATCAAGGCGCGACGCCGACGGCCGTGACAGTTTTGTTTACCAAATCACACCGTCAGCTTTCGCTGAAATGTTTGGACAACAAGGGACACCACGCATGGCTGGCGTAATCGCATTATA
>Ga0210408_10000291_pt1 | contig 70962 bp, 59 predicted proteins | sample IncBWH4MmetaG_FD_155471 | JGI IMG/M metagenome (GOLD analysis project Ga0210408, IMG submission 155471) | Forest soil microbial communities from Barre Woods Harvard Forest LTER site, Petersham, Massachusetts, United States - Inc-BW-H-4-M | ecosystem: Environmental > Terrestrial > Soil >... | reverse complement strand
GGACAACGAAGAAAGCGGAAGAAAAAACTCTTTCAAGTGAATGGAGAAGGAGAAGTGCGCTCAAAAAGGTGTTTGACACTGCCGACATTGTTAGAGATGCCGACATTGTTAGAGATGTCCGGTAATCCGACGCAAGCAGGCATTAGAACGTGATAGTCTTAGCAATTCCGATCAATCAAAAACCGTTCATTTGGTCCGTGGATTATTAAAAGAGCGCGCAAGAGCCGCAAGGTTCCAGTGCCCTCAATTTTCCCCGGTCTATCGGTTCAATTGCCCATCTTTTGTTTATTGACTTACAAGCCGCCTGACCCGTCGCAATCTCGGGAATTCTTCGCCGGTTATCACCTGCTCGTGCCAAAATGGCGTGTGGCTTGTCCTCGACGTGTTCTACTTGTAGGCCTAGACGGTTTCGATGCGGTTCTCGCACAGCGTTTCGCGGAAGAGGGTCTGCTCCCGAACTTCGCGCGTCTGCAGAACCAAGGCGCTTCTTTCAACCTCGATCACGGCCGAGACAAATATTCCGGTCTTGCCTGGGAACATCTCAGCTCCGGCATTCGCCCGCGCGACGGCGGCCGCTGGTCTGCCGTTACCTTCAATAAACGCACTTACCAGGCCACCCAGGACCACACCGTAGTTTGTCCGTTTCTTGCAGACCTTTCGGGCGTTCGCTCGGTTATCTTCGACTTCCCCTATTTCGACCTATCCCTGGCACCGAATGTTCGGGGCATTACCTCCTGGGGAGCTCACGACCCTGGCGTCGCTTCGGCTTCGCGCCCCTATGGCCTGCATCAAGAAATGACCAATCTCTTCGGCCCGTATCCCGCCCCCGAATGGATTTATGGATTTTGCTGGCCCAGCGCGCACAAGGCGCATGCTGCTGGCGAGACTCTCGCGCAAGCTGTGAAGCTACGTTCGCAAGCGTCCCACTGGCTATTACAACAGCGGTTACCCGATTGGGACCTCGGTGTCGTCGTTATCAGTGAATGCCACTCTGCGATTGAGCCGCTATGGCATGGCGTTGATCCAAACCATCCGCTCCACGGGTTGCATTCCGCTGCGCCCGCTGCTGCTGGCTTACGAAAAGTTTATTCTGCCATCGACGATTTGATCGGCGATCTCTACCAGACTTTTCCGAACACTGTTCTCATTCTCGTCGCTATGCATGGCATGGGCCACAATGACAGCGACGTTCCTGCCATGGCATTACTCCCGGAATTGCTCTACCGTTTAGCCTTCGGCTCCGCATACATGCGCCCCGTCGAGTTCCCCGAATTGTTGCCGGATGGCACTCCGCTAATCGCCGAAGACACTCACTGGATCGGCCTTCTTTCCCAAGCTATCCCGAAACCCCGCCTCAAGTTCCACCAACGTGTGGCGAGGCGAATCAATCGTATCGTTGCCAACACAGATCCCGGTGTCGACCTCACTTGGATGCCCGCGGCCCGCTATTCTCTCTTCTGGCCGAAAATGTCCGCGTTCGCCCTGCCGTCGTTTTACGATGGACGCGTCCGAATCAACGTCGTGGGGCGCGAAGCTCGCGGTAAGGTCCGAGCCTCCGAGTATGCGAAGACCTGTCAGCAGATCCGTGAAGTTGTCTCGAAGTGCCGCAATCTCTTGAACGGAAAGCCCGTCGTTTCCGAAGTTTACTGTCCGAAGCAGAATCCTCACGATGTCGGTCCCAGTGAAGCGGACGTCTACATCGTCTGGGAAGGCGCGCCTCTCGGTTTTTCTCATCCACGTCTGGGCAACATCGGTCCGCTCCCCTACAACCGAACAGGAGGTCACACCGGCAAATATGGCTTGCTCAATATCGTCGGTGAGGACATTCCCGCCGGCCAACATGGTGTTGCCAGTTCGTTCGACGTTGTGCCTACGATCATCGAACTCCTCGGTCAGCCCCGCTTACCCCGGGTCAGTGGCGGTTCACTCCTGCCGCGCGTCGTCCCAGTTCCCTCCAGAAGCGTTGAGATGCCTGATTAACGCAGCGCTTACCGGAGTGAAGTAATACTTTATATGTCCGGTAACCCAACTAATCAGGCATTGAGAATTAGGCGAGCTTCGTTTCGTGGAACTGCGGCGCAGCCGGACCTCTTAAAACACTCAGTGGTGGAAATAGTCGAATACCCGCCGTCGCACGAACATCCCGATCAACCCGGCCCCGAGCAGAGACAAAGAGGACGGCTCTGGTGTCGCAACCGAGTCCTGAACAGTCATATTGGTAAGTTGCTGTACAGGCCGGCGGCGCACCGCCTCCGGGTCCTTGAAAACAAAGACCCGATTGACTCACACCGAAGTCGCCATCAGTCTCACCCACGGCGCTCTCTGTCACGTATCGAGAGTGAGTAAGCACGACGCGCCAGCCGCTAGTGTTCTGTTACTGCACTGGTCCTTAACTCATAAAAGAATTGATGAAGGAATTGGAAGGGTCATCTGCTCTTACTTCCCGCTCTGCCGCTCCATCTTTAAATCCAATTTTACCTGCTGCGGCCTCACCGCCACCGTCGTCGTGCACGCGTTTGGATCGGACTCCCCTCCATTTGCCCATTGTGCCGTCGCCGCAAGTGTACGCATCCCGTCACTCAGTTGCAGTAAATTGCTTTCTACCTTGACCCTGTACTTCATCTTTTTGACTTTTGGATCCACTGCGAGGGAGAACAACTTCACCGGTGCGTTCGGATCGGTGATGTCATAGATTATGAATCGCTTCACACAGGTGCCGGTTTCTTTGTCCTTGCAGGGCCGCTCGATCGTGAAGTCATAATCAAATGTTACGAGCACCTTGTGTTGCGACGGTGTCGCGCAGGCCAATATCGGTAACAGAATCGCCGCAACACCGCCAGGCGCAAGAAAGGCCAATTGGGGAAAGGTCATCCAGGTCACTCTGAGCCGCCATCATACTCTCACCTCTAAATGTGACCTAGTGCCTGATTAACGCGGCATCAACCGGACAGGGATTACCACCCTGATTCTAGTAAGGGAATTGGACAAAACACGCCGAGGAACTATTTAACTTTGAATACGTCTACTACTGTGGAGGAAGTGTAGGGTAAAGGTTTGCCCCGCCGATGCGCTGGCGTAGGCTTCAAGCCATGTCCCCTTATTAATTGCTCCGCTTGCTGAGGAGGTACCGCGAACATGCGAACCTTTCCTTTCTTCGAGACTCTCGGTGCAGATATACGCTTCGCGACTCGTAGCCTACTGAAAAATCCGGCGTTCCTCATGGTCGTTGTCCTGTCCCTCGCTTTAGGAATCGCCGCGAACAGCACCATCTTCAGCGTTCTGGACACACTTCTCTATCGTCCGCTGCCCTATCCCCATCCGGAAAGGTTAGTCGTGGTTTGGGAGACCGAGTCAGCTCATCCGGATCGAACTATCCCGCCCCCTATAGCAGAATTGGTGGACTGGCAAAAACAAAACCACGTCTTCGAAGATATTGCGCTGATCAGTTTCAACGACACAGCGAGCGTTTCCGGTCTCGGCGAGCCGCGGCCTCTGCGTGTGGAATATGTAACTCCGAATTTGTTCAGCTTGCTGGGGGCGAAACCAATTTTGGGGCGAATTTTTCTTCCCACGGAAGCGCAAGATCGTGCCCAGGCTATCGTCATCAGCGCCGAGTTCTGGAAGCGCGAGCTCAACAGTGATCCGCAGGTCCTGGGGAAAACTTTCGCTATTGAGGGGGTGGTCTCGACCATAGTTGGAATCATACAGCCGCATTTCGCTCCGTTTTACGGTGGGCGCCTGGACGTGTGGATTCCCATCAACGCCGCGAGCAGCCGTTACTCTGCACGGATCGACCACTGGCTCATGCCTGTGGCGCGAGTAAAGCCTGGCGTGACTCTATCGCAAGCTCAAACCGAAATGGACGTGGTGTCAGGCCGGCTCGAGCAGGAGTATCCCGCGACGAATAAGGGTGTGGGCACGAAAGTTCGCCCCTTGCACGAAGACCTTTATCGCTTTGCCGGACAAGCGCTCTACCCGCTTTTTGGCGCGGTCGCGTTTGTTTTGCTGATTGCCTGCGTGAACGTTGCCAACCTCCTGCAGTTCCGTACCGAGACGCGTCGCAAAGAGTACGCACTGCGCGCTTCTCTCGGCGCGGGGCGCCGCCGCTTGATCCAGCAATTGCTGACGGAGAGCGGAATCTTGGCCATTTCCGGAGGCTTGCTGGGCATAGGCTTGACCTTTGCCGGAATAAAGCTACTCGTCGCGCTCGCCGGAGAGTTTCCCAACTCCACCGAAATCACCGTCGATGCCCGCGTGCTGCTGTTCACGCTAGGCGTTTCGCTTTTGACAGCGATCTTGTTTGGATTGGCCCCTGCAATGCAGGCTTCGCGTCCCGACTTAAATGTCGTCCTTAGGGAAGGCGAACGCAAGACGACAACCACTTCCGGGCGCCTGGCTCGCCATTCGCTTGCCGTAGCCGAGGTTGCGTTGGCAATGGTGCTTCTGGTAGGCGCCGGTCTGATGATCAATACAATTTTCCATTTGCAGCGAGTCAACCCTGGATTCGACGTCAACCATGTCTTGAGCATGGATCTGCAACTTCCCGAAGGAGGAAAGTATCTGGAACGCGTCCCCGGCGGCGATATGGAAAAAACGCTGCCCTCGGTGACGGCTTTCTATCAGCGCCTGCTGGAAAAAACCAACGTGTTGCCAGGAGTGGAGTCCGCCGCGGTAATCGGCGCATTGCCTACGCGTTGCTGCCCGGAATTCTATTCGTTTGCGATTCTCGAACATCCCGCTCCGCCTCCTGAAAATCGTCCGCGAGCCGGATACAGTGAGGTCAGCTCCGGAATATTCAGCACGCTAAAGATTCCGCTTGTCAAAGGCCGCTACCTCGATGAGCACGATACGGAAGCCGCACCGTGGGTCATCGCGATAAACCAGTCTTTTGCGCGCAAGTTTTTCCCGAACGAGGATCCTATCGGCCAGCAAATTCTCCTGCGCTACGATCCCTACCCTGTCGACGAGCTGCGTCCCCGCCAAATCGTCGGCATTGTCGGCGACGTCAAACATTTTGGCTTGGGAGAAGAAACGCCTCCATTTGTCTACGCGCCTTTCACTCAACAGCCGGCAGTGTTTCCCGGCGGCGCAGCGAGGGCCCACCTGCATAAAGCATTAGTGCTGCGAACACCTTCGGGCCCGATGAGCGGCGGGGAAAATTTGGCGATTAGTGTCAAGCAAGCTTTGGCGGAGATCGATCCTGATCAGCCCGTTACCAACATCATGACCATGGAAGGCGTTTTGTCGGTGTCCCTCGGTGATTACCGGTTCTATATGGAGCTGCTCGGAATCTTTGCGGGCATTGCGGTCCTGCTTGCCGCCGTGGGCATCTACGGCGTAATGTCCTATTCGGTCAGCGAGCGCACGCACGAGTTTGGCATCCGCATGGCGCTCGGCGCGCGTCCGGGCGACGTCCTGGGCTTGGTCGCCAAACTTGGACTCAAGCTCACCTCCATAGGCGTGGCCATTGGAGTCGCCCTGGCCTTCGGCGTCACTCGCTTGATCTCCACGTTCCTCTTCGGAGTCAAGCCCACTGACCCGCTAACGTATGCCGCGGTCGCGCTAAGTCTGGCCGCCATTGCATTGCTGGCTTGCTACATTCCGGCGCGGCGCGCCACGCGCGTTGACCCCGTGATCGCCCTGCGCTACGAATAGAATCTAGTTCCTAGTTGCTTGTTTGTTTAGGTAGGTCAGCCAACTCGGACGCATGGACCAGTTTCCCGGCAAATGCCTGATTGGCGCTTATTGGACAAGTGGAATCCTTCCAAAACCACGTGTCCGGTAAGCCTACCGTAGGTTGACGCAAATCGTCGCTGGAACAATTCGCACCGATACCACTCCCTGGCCTTGCTGGAACAGTCCACAATATCGAGGGGGCAATTGAAAAAATTTGCGAGTAGCCGCCGTTGCCGCGTGCTGGAACAGTTTCGCCATTGCTGCCCTCGGTGGACATATTGGCGGCGGCGTTTCTAGCATCCCAAAACGGCAATCTCATGACGGATGACTAAAGGTAAGCCCAGAGTTACAAAGCCTGCCACCCGGGCTGCAAACGCAGCCGTTCTGAAAAATCGGACCTCCACAGTCCGGCCATCGCTGGAACAATCCGGTATTGACGCTCACCCTCAACGGAAAATTGCCACGGCGCGTGTGAGTGACGATTGTGGGTCCTGGAATCAGCCCGGCCCCCTCGTACTTCGGGCGCGTGCTACTTTCCGCTGTGCCCAATTTTGTGCCCCATCTCTATAACAAACCGTAGCAAGTGGGCACAGTCGGGCAAGTCGGGGAACGACCGCTAATGGCTCGGAAAATCAACGCCATAGCAAACAATCGCGCTCCATCTCAATTGTCTTTGGACGGTCTCTTAATCAACGGGTTGGAGGTTCGAGTCCTCCCCGGTTCACCACTTAATCCAAAGCACTTGCAAGAGAATCGCGGTAAGCGAGAAAAGGTTACTGTAGCGGAAACTGTAGCGGGTAGTCTCCGGGACTGCTCGCCTCTGCCGTGATGGGTAGGTGTCTCTCCTAAGCAGCGCGCGTCGATTCCGCGAGCTATCGCAAGCATTTTCGCCCCGAGTTTAGGCTTAGCGCCAGGGATGGAACCCATCGCCAACGCGATTGGATCCCCCGACACGGAATTTAGATTTGAGATTCTTGGGCAATAGCATTGTAGAAATTGAGTTTTTGACGTTTACGGATGGCTGGGGAGCTGAAGTAACAGGTTCTGTCTCGGCTTCGAAGCGATGCTTAACCAACCCAATAGCTCTGGTAGGTTTTTTAAATTTCGAACGTCCACTATGCCGTTAGAGACCTAGGCTAGTTAGGTCTTCCCTTAACGCTCACAATCGTGAAATACCAAGTTGGCCTTGTTTCAATATGGACCCTAACGCTATGCGTTGTGGCGTCACAGTGGTACAACAAACTTATGGCAACTGCGGAAAATCCGTATTGCCGCAGGTATACGTTCGCTGATGCATAAGCGGTACTTAGTGACGCGCCCACCCCAAGTTTAAGCGAGCGCAAACCGTAAGAGCCGATACACAATCCAAATGCCAAATCCGACAACCGAGCCATACCTCAAGCCCGCCATCGGAGATAAGGATGTAATGGCCACCAATAGAGCACCAATTAGACTGAAGATCACCGCTTCCCGCGCCCAGATGCGCAGCGTAGCTAGTGGAGGCAGACCAAGCTGCTTCAACGCGTCAGTCTGGAGCTGCTCTTTTTCCTCCGGACTGAGACGGTTTAATTCTTCACTTGTATGCTCCATGATTTCTTGAATTGCGTTCCATTTCTTCATCGCTTAGTTCGCGAGGCAGCGTAGCGCGCTCTCATCCGCGAGGGCGGGACACCACTACCACTATTTTGACAATGAACCAAATGCAGCCTATCGCAAAGATTAGAATGCCAAAGAGGATTCCAAAGAATCCGACTGTTGCGATGCTCGTCGTCGGTCTGCCCCACTGCGAAGTTATTGCGACGAAGGAAACGATCGCTAGAAGAATGCCGATGCCAATCGTAATCAGAACTGGATTCCACGAAGCCTTTTCGGGGGCAGGGCCAGAAAGCATATGTTTCCCTCAAGCGACCCGCGAGGACGAAACCAGCCACGGACCGAGTCCGAAAGCGGTGATGATCCCATGCTACGAACTAGTGGAGAGTGGGGCAACACGCTGTGCTCTTCGCGTCAATACGACCTCCTGATTATTCCAAAGAATCGGACATTCGGTACTAATCTGGACTTCTCCGATACCGCGTTTATCAGGCACTGAGAAAATCTCATGTATGCTGCGTCTCTGAATTTCCCATGCTGTACCAATGCTGGAACGTAAGCCGTCTGTCTTCGTCTGTCTTCGTGTGTCTTCGTGTCTTCGTTGACTTGACTCAGACCGCAACCTAAGATGTACGCCAAATGGCGGATTCCCAATCACTCATAGGGCAGACCGTCTCACATTACCGCGTCATCGAGAAGCTCGGCGACGGAGGCATGGGCGTGGTTTGGGCGGCCGACGATACGCGGCTGGCCCGCCGTGTCGCGCTGAAATTTTTGCCCGACGAGCTCGAACGGGATGATTGGAAGTAGTGAAAACCTACCCCCTTGTTTGCCTATTGCAAGCGTGACAAATTGCTTGCATGTTCCTGCGAAAAATTCGCATCCATAAAGATGGCAAGGAACACGGATACTGGTCGCTGGTGGAGACCGTTCGAACGGCGGATGGTCCGCGGCAGCGCACGCTCTGTTATCTCGGTGAGTTGAACGATTCGGCCTATGCGCGTTGGCAGAAGACCGTGGAGGTCTTCAACGAGCACGGAGAGAGCAGTCAACTGAAGCTGTTTTCCTCTGAGGCAGAAGCGCCGGATGATCCGAACGTAGCCCGGGTGCTGGTGAAGAAGGTTCGCGTCGAGCGCACGCGCCGATTCGGCGACTGTTATCTTGGGCTGGAGTTGTGGAAGCAGTTAGGGCTCGCGGAGTTCTTTGCGCAGCATCTCGATGTGGACAGTGCCGATGTAGCTTGGTCGCGTGTAGCCGCAGTGTTAGCGATCAATCGGCTATGCGATCCGGGCAGTGAGTTGGCCGTGGAACAACACTGGTATCCGTCCACGGCATTGGACGATCTGTTGCACATCGCAAAAGGCAAGATGAACGATACCCGACTGTATCGTTGTCTGGATCGTCTGCTGCCGCTAAAAACGAAGATCGAACAGCATCTGAAACAACGCTTCGGCGAGTTATTTCAGGTGGAGTTCGACGTGTTGCTTTATGACCTGACCAGCATGTATGTGGAAGGACCGGCGGAAGCGAACCCCATGATGCGGCGGGGTTACTCGCGGGATCATCGCCCCGATTGCGAACAACTGGTATTGGCGTTGATCGTCAACCAGGACGGTTTTCCGTTCAGTTACGAACTGTTTGATGGGAACCGCGCCGATGTTTCCACCGTCGAAGCGATTCTTCGCACCGTGGAACGGAAACATGGGAAAGCACGGCGGGTCTGGATCTTTGATCGTGGTGTGGTGAGTGAAGAGAACCTGGTGGCCATCCGCAAGCGCGGGGGCCAGTATCTGGTGGGCACTGCGCGCAGCAAGCTCAAGCAGTTCGAACAGGAACTGCTCAAGGATGATTTCGAAAAGATCCGACCGGAAGTAGAGGTCAAGCAGATCCAGATTCCGGGAGGCCAAGAGACCTACATCCTGTGCCGCACGGCGGGACGAAAGGAAAAAGAGAAGGCCATCCGGAGTCGCTTTGTAGCCAAGATCGAAAAGGCGCTGGCGGGGCTTGAAAAGCGCATCGTCGAGGGCCAGCTCAAAGACCGTGACAAGATGCTTTTGCGCTTGGGTCGCATCCAGGCTTCGCATCCGCAAGTAGCGGATCTCTATGAGATGGCCGTGAAGGATAGCCAAGAAGGGCCGCGCTTAATCTGGCGGCAGGGGCCGGAACAACAGCAATGGCTGGAAGCGCGAGAGGGAGCCTATCTGCTACGCACGAATCTGACAGTAAACGGTGCTGCAGATCTCTGGAAGAAGTACATGCAGCTGACGGAAGTGGAAGCGGCATTTCGCACTCTGAAGAACGAGTTGGCCATCCGACCGCTGTTCCATCAGCTGGAAAAGCGAGTGAAGGCCCACGTACTGGTAGCGTTTCTTGGCTACGCTCTGCAGGTGACGTTCAAGCATCTGCTGAAGCGGAGTGGTTCAGAGTATTCGCCGGCCGAAGCGCTGAAACGGCTGGGCGAGATCCGCAGTGTCGACATCGTATTGCCAACGGTCGAAGGGCGAGAGATCTGGTTGCGACGCATCACCAAGCTCGATGACGAGCAGCAGACGATTCTTTGCCAACTTCAAGTGCAGTGGCCAGAGCTGCTCGAGCCCACTCAGATCTTAAAATGTAGTGAAAACTCAGCCATAGCCTAAACTGATTTTAAAGGACTTGACCCCCTTTTGGGCCTCTCAGTGACGAAGATGGGTTAGGGGGAACTTGTCCGTTAACGGGGGCGCTCTATCCCACGGGTTGAAGTCTCAACACCTGCGCCGCCAAAGCCACAGAGCGGCTCCGACCGGTGTCCGCTATCTATCGTCCCGGTCGTGGTGATCACCATGTTGTCCGTGGTCGTGATCACTATGTCGGCCATGATCGTGGAAGTCACGATTTTTTCGATCGTCATCCCAGCGGTGATCGTGTTCAATACGGCCGCGGTCTCCTTCCCAGTACCCCATATAGAATCGTTCGCCGTCGTGGTGCGGTGCAACCCAGCGAGCTCCCTCGTACGGTGGTCGAGTCCAATAGCCTGCATGCCACTTGTAATGCCTTCCTACGGGATACCAATAACCCTCCACCCACACGCATTCAGGATCTGGCCTTGCGGGTAGAAGCAGAACCACCCGAGGCGGCGGTGGCGCCCCAATCATGATTCCAATGGAAACCTGCGCGTCAATTGCAGAGACCGTGGCTAACAGCATCGCAACAAGCAGTGTTGCTCTGATGAAGGTCCTCATATGGCTCAGTCTCCCCAACACCCATCGTACGTACAAAGGGAGGCAATACATATGGCAGTGCGATTCGTGATTGCGAAAGATATAGCTGGCCGCACGTACAGGTAGGGATCACACTGCCACAATCGGGAGAGAACCTGGTTCGCGTAACTCCTGGTTAGCCCCAACTGCGTCTTCGACGCGTCACTTGTGCCAGAAACTTGTCGAGACAGATTTGTTGATTTCAAGCGGGCCCATGATATCGCCGAGCTTCTGAGAACAAGACACTGACCCCATGCTGGCAGCGAGTTGGCTAGTTTTTGCCAGGTTGCTCGCGGCGCAAACTCCGGCGCAGATAGCCTTTGGCGCGGAAGATCATCACTCTGACTGTAGGAAGGCGCGTGTTCAACGCGCGGGCGATCTCGAGGTAACTCATTCGCCTGTAGTAGCGCAGTACGAGTGGAACCTTGTATTTTTCCGGCAACCGAATCAACTGTTCTCTTACGCGTCGCTCTTCGTCCTTGCGCAGAATTTGGGAGAGTGGCGAAGGAATCGAGCGATCGGCGACACCGCTAAGGTCGATTTCTTCCAAAGATGAACTTCTCTCGCACTTCTTGTGTCTCAGCATGTCAATGCACTGGCGCCCTGCCACCTTCGATACCCAAGGGAGAAAGGGCACCGTCTCGTTTCTTTGGTGCAACACTTTGTAAAGTTTCAAAAAGACCTCTGCTGCCGCATCCTCGGCGTCTTCTGGCTGCCGAAAAAACCGCCGGCAGACCTGCAAAACGTGGCGATAGTGAGCTGTGTAGATTGTGCTCAAAACTTCGGGACAGAGTGGTTGTGGCTGGTTAAAAGCTAGAAAACTCTGCGTTTCTTCCGTGAGCAGTAAAGTCGATTTGGTTGCCATCGCCGTCTTTCCTTTAAATTTAGACACACCAATACTCTCGGGCCCGCACGACACGAGTTGTCGAGCCCGTCGATATGTTTGCTCAACTATTTGCAGTACTTTCCTCTCCGCTCGCGTCTTGCCTCGGTCGCACAACCGAAGTCGGTTGACGGCGAGGCCTCGAATAATCCTTGTTCTGCGCAGACGTGTCCTCGGTCAAGAGAGCTTCGCGGCGACGCACAACCAATAGGGTCATGTCATCATCCGGTGAGCACGCGTCCGCGAAGTCGAGCACCGCCCCAAGCGTGGAAAAGAGAACCTGATTTGCGCTGGCGCCAATGACCGCCTTTGCTGCGGCCGATAACCTCCCCATCTCAAACTCCTCTTCCTGGGAATTCCTGCATTCTGTCAGGCCGTCGGAGTAAGCAAGCAACATATCGCCAGGATTCAGGCAGACGCTCCCCGAGATGTATGTCGCTTCTTTCAGAGCGCCGAGCATCGGGCCACCTTTTACCAGTTGTTCCAGAGACTTGTTGCGTCGCAGAAGCAGCGGAGGTGGCAGGCCAGCGTTGCAGTAAACAAGCTCCCCTCGCTCCGGATAGAGTCGGGCAAAGAATAGCGCTGTGAGAGGCGGCTCGCACTGATCATGGCACAGTGCGCGATTGACCGCGGCGACGGCATCGGCTGGATGCAAGTATGTTCGCGCAGTGCGCTGAATTAAGTCCATCAGATGGGCTTGCCAGATTCCCGCGGATAATCCCTTGCCAGCAATATCACCCACGGTTAGTCCAAGCACAGAGTCCTGTTCCATCACCTTGAAAAAGTCTCCCGATAGATGACGCACTGGGAAAATCTCGCCGGAGATCTCGAAATCGCCCCAAACGGATTCGCGCGGGGCGCAGAGCCGCCGTTGGACCTGGGCCGCCTCGTAGATGGCCTGTTGTAGTTTTGCGTGTTCACGGCGCAGGGTGTCGAACTCGTCCTTCGGCGACGGAACCGCCTCTGTTAGAACTGTTGCCGTGACGTTTCGTAAGTTCCGCCGCGCTTGCCCTTCCGCCGTGCGTTTTGTCTCCCGCACCCGTCGATTCCCAGGCACCTTTTGCGCGGCGTTCTGTGTTTCTGCGCTTGGCGTGATCATTTTCATCTCATCCTACGAATTTGTAGCCTACTCCGTGCACCGTCAGGAAGAATCGGGGCTGCTCCGGAACTGGCTCGAGTTTCTGGCGAATCCGCACGATGTGAGCATCCACTGTCCGAGTTGTCGGGAAACTCTCGTAACCCCAGACCTCGTCGAGCAATCGCTCGCGGCTTAGCGTCTCCCCGGAGTGACATAGAAAATGCTTCAGGAGATCAAATTCCTTACTGGAAAACTCAACCGGGCTACCACCGCGCAGTACTTGGTAACTACGCAAATTCACGTCAACATCACCGAAGGTATAGCGGTCCTGCTCTTTCGGGAGTGTCTGTGCCCGCCGTAGAACGGCTTTCACGCGAGCGAGCAATTCTCGGATCGAGAAAGGTTTGGTGACGTAGTCATCGGCGCCAAGTTCCAGACCAACAACCTTGTCTATCTCCTGGCCGCGCGCGGTCAGCATGATGATGGGAATCGAGGGACGTTTGGCCTTTAGCTGTTTACACACATCCAATCCACTCATGCGTGGCATCATCACGTCGAGTACAACTAGGTCCGGGGACTCCTTCAGTGCCCGTTCGAGTCCTTCGACACCATCGAGCGCCGTCAGAACTTGAAAACCCTCGTATTCGAAATTATCGCGTAGGCCGGCGACCATGTTCGGCTCGTCCTCGACGATCAGAATCTTCGCTGTTCCCATGCCTTCTCCCTTGTGTTTGCCCTGGGCGTTCACGTAACCCTCACGCGACTGCGGTTCCAGTCTGCGAAGGAGGAACCAACGGTAATGAGATCGTGAATTTGCTGCCTTTCTTGGGAGAACTTTCAACCCGCACATCCCCGCCGTGCGCCCGTGCGATGTGCCGCACGAGCGAGAGGCCCAACCCCGATCCCTTAACGTTGTGTACCAGCGGATCTCCGCAGCGGTAAAACTTCTCAAATATCTTCTCTTGTTCGTTGGCCGAGATGCCGATGCCGTGGTCCATGACCTCAAGATTCACGGAGCCGTTCGAGCGGTATAAGCTCACACCGATGTACTTCTGCTCCTTGGAGTACTTCAGGGCATTATTCACCAGGTTGAGGAGCGACCGCGCGATGGCTTCGCGATCCACCGTTACCGGCGGAATATCGCCGGAGATGTTTTCCTCGTAAGCAAAACCGTTTTGCTGGATTTGGAAGCGATAGGATTCCAAAGTCGAATGAACCAATTCGGCCAGGTTCGTTTCCTGGAACTCGTATTCCTTCCGTCCGGCGTCGATTCGGGAAAAATCCAGGATATTGTTGATGAGTGCCGTCAAGCGTTCGCTCTCTTCCCGTATGATGCGGAAATACTCCTGGTATTTTTCCTTTGCTGTGAGGCGCCCAAGCTCCAACGTCTCGGCATAGAGCCGGATCAGGGCCAGCGGCGTCCGCAATTCATGTGAAACGTTGGCCACGAAATCGGACTTCAACCTGGCCAAAGTCATTTCCCTGGAGACGTTGCGATAGGTGAGCCAGATTCCGCCAATCATGACCATGGAAAGTGCCGCAAGGACCATATAGTTATATCGGAGGAACCTGGTCCCTATATCTGCGACCGTCGTGCCTTGGTACTTGATGGCCGCAACTAAATTAGGGAACACATACTCAAATTTGCGCTCCGCCTCCGGCTTGCCTCCGTCCCAATTTGCGGAGGCTACCCAGGGAGTAGCATCCTTCGGTGGATGGATCATCATGCCCGGCGGATTCGCATCAGCCTTCAGCACGCTGCTCTTGCCGGTCAAGACGTCCTTCATCATCGCGGGCAAGAAGGTTGTCCGAAGATAGTTTTCGTCAAAAGCCACCACCCCCAGCACCACACGATCCTTGGGAACTTTCGGAGGGATAAAATAAGCAATGTTCCAATACGTCTGCTTATTATCACGAAGGGTCCACCCGTCATAGAATCCGACAGCCTGTTCTCCCTTCTCTTCCATCACCCGGAGATGCTTCGCCATTTCAGACGACTCCAAGGGCATCCAGCTCAACATGGAGTTAATTTCCTCCTGAGCGTGTCCGCAGAGGACGGCATCTTGGTCATGGCCTGGCTGCGTGCGGCTCACCAGCAGATTGTTTTTCTTGTCGTACAAAGCCGCATATGAATACTCGGGATGTTCCAACAACATGCGCTCGAGATTGGCCTTGGTCTTGGGGCCGTCGTCGAGGTTGGGAAATTCATTGCGGACGGGCGTGACCAGATCATTCGCCCTCTCCCAGCTTTTCTTTTCCGCGATCTTTAGCACGTAACTAAAGTCGCGTTGGATGGCCGCCTCAATGGCCTTATCCCGCTGGATATGCTTCAGGTTCCAGATGCTGAAGCCCATCAACGCTGCCGCCGGGAGCACGATGGCCAGCTCCAGCGTGAGGAGCGTTCGCGTGCGGTCCGTCAATCGCCATTTCTTGGCCATTCTAAGCCTCGCGCCGGGGTGCACTCGCCTTTACCAGAGCAAGACTATAAAGACCCGCCAGGGGGAGTTGTGTCAAGCCAAAGCAAAGGATTGTAAAAAGTTGTAAAAGCGGCCACTGTAGTGCGGCCGTTTCCCGAACAAGTTAGAAATAGACGCTCGCTTGGGCAAGGCTGCCCAAAAACCCCTCTTGTACGTGAATCGCAAGTGATTGATTCCATTTACCGCGAATCTTCTGTTTCGGATGCCCACAAAGAGTTGTTTTTGGGTACTTGATGTCCGGTAATGCGACTTACCAGGTTGACCGCAGGACGAAAGGCTGCCCTCAAAACCCGGGCTTTTAGTCCCCGCTCATCGAGCGAGGCGACCGGTGCTTCTTTCTTACCACCACTGAATTGCGATCATTGACATTCCTTCTGCCGCGCCCTAGTTTCAGAGTTAAGTTCGCCACCCTTTGTTCTTATGAGTGTCAAGAAAACCTTGGTCTTGGCTTGGGTCGTGTCCGGTGCGGCATTGGCGATCATCCAATTGATTATCTGGACGAAGATAAATGACCGCCTGCCACCTAAGCAGCAAATCGGGTGGCAAGCCCTTAAAGACACGTTCATATGGTTCCGAAAAGACGGATTGCTCGCTCAGCATGCGCGTCTTTATCCCGAGAGTCGCTTGACGACCGTGTTCCGACTGCTGTGGGGTACCTTCTGGGTGCTGGTAGCCTTCTGGATACTCGCTCGCTAGGCTAGTAAGGGCCGTTCTCGACAAACTGACACCCGTAACGGCTCGGAGGTGTTCAATTTTGAACAGACACGATTTCTGCCGAGCGTTATTCTCGTCCAATGAAAATCTTAAAAGTTGTACCGGCGCTAATCGCGGTTTTTTGTGTGGCGGTCCTGAGTCTTAAAAGAGGGACTATTTTTCTTCCATAAATCATCTGACCGATTCCCGCCTTATCCTGCATCACTGCTACCTCGTACATCGCTCTATTCGGGTAGTACGCACAAGAGAACTCTTAATCAACAGCTTGGAGGTTCGAGTCCTCCCCGGTTCACCACTTCTTTTCAATGAGCTAGCTTGATTTGACCCGCCCAGGAAAAACTGTGCCCCGTTTTCTAACGACCCCGCCTCAATTTCTGTTCCGCTAAGATCGTCGACAGCCCTGACCCGCATGCGCTGGCCGCCAGCATCACTTCTTCGTCGAGCGGGCCCATCTGGAGTAAGATTGCCGCCGCCTCGGATCGGGCTGCTGTGCGCAAACGACTTTTGAGCGAAACGCACCTGGAAATTATGCAAATCTACGTTCTCGGAATCGATGTTGGTACAGGCGGCACCCGCGCTTTGATCATGGGAGCGGACGGACATGTCTTCGCCTCCGCGACGGAGGAACATGAGCCCTTCGCCACGCCCCAGCTCGGATGGGCCGAGCAGCGCCCGGAAGATTGGTGGCGCGCAGCGGGTATAGCAATTCGCAAAGCGCTCGCCAAAGGGCAACTGCGTGGAGATCAAATTTCCAGCGTTGGGTTTTCCGGGCAAATGCACGGCGCGGTAATGCTGGACGCCTCCGGGGACGTGGTTCGGCCGGCGCTGATATGGTGCGACGTTCGCACGGAAAAACAATGCCGCGAGCTAACCGAGCGTATCGGAGCCGAGCAGCTGATCCGTTTGACGTGCAATCCGGCGCTTGCCAATTTCACGGTGACGAAATTGTTATGGACGCGAGAGATCGAACCGGAGAACTGGAAACGAGTCCGTTCAGTCTTGCTGCCGAAGGACTACGTGCGATTCCGGCTGACCGGAGAAAAAGCTACTGATGTCGCGGATGCTTCAGGGACCCTCATGCTGAATGTGGCTCAGCGTCAGTGGTCTGCCGAAATTCTGGAGGCAGCCGAAATTGATAGGTCGTGGCTACCAACGCTCTACGAGTCGACGGAGGTCTGCGGGAAAGTTTCTGTCAAGGGCGCGGAAGCTACCGGTCTGTCGGTTGGAACGCCGGTCGTGGCGGGCGCGGGGGACCAGGCGGCGGGAGCCGTCGGCATGGGCGTGGTCACTCCTGGTGCTGTCAGCGCCACGATTGGAACGTCAGGGGTCGTATTTGCAGCAACGGATTCTCCGGCGCTGGATCCGCAAGGCCGCCTGCACACTTTCTGCCATGCCGTTCCTGGACGCTGGCACGTGATGGGCGTGACGCAGGCTGCGGGCCTTTCACTACGTTGGTTTCGCGATCAATTTGCCTGCACGCCGGCAGGAGATGGGAGAGATCCTTACGAGCAACTTACCGCTGAGGCGGCAACCGTTGCGCCTGGCGCGGATGGACTGCTTTGGGCTCCCTATCTTATGGGCGAGCGAACGCCGCATTTGGATCCTGCCGCGCGAGGAGTCCTGGCGGGCTTGACGGCTTCACACACGCGGGCTCACGTAATAAGAGCAATCCTGGAAGGCGTCGCGTTTAGTTTGAAAGATACCTTTACAATCTTCACGGAAATGCAGGTGCCGGTAAGAAGCATTCGGCTAGGCGGAGGTGGGGCGCGCTCGCGGCTGTGGCGGCAGATTCAAGCGGATGTCTATGATCAGGAAGTGGAGATTGTCGAGGCGGAGGAAGGGGCTGCTTTTGGGGCGGCCGTCCTGGCCGGAGTAGCAGCTAAAATGTGGGCCTCCGTGGATGCAGCCTGCGATTCGGTGGTTTGTGTAGTGGAACGCGTGACACCGATTCCGGCGAATGTTGCTGTGATGAGCGCCGCCGGAATCGCTTACCGGCGAATCTATCCGGCGATGAAATCCATTCTTACTTCGTAGATGCATCGATCCTGAGCCAGGAGGAAGTCCATGACGAACAAAGAACCTTACCAGCCAAAACCCAGTGACAAGTTTTCCTTCGGGCTCTGGACGCTGGGGAATCGGGGACGCGATCCATTTGGTGATTTCGTTCGTCCGGTCATTTCTCCCGTTGAAATCGTCAACATGCTGGGCGAAGTGGGAGCGTGGGGCGTCAACCTTCATGACAATGACCTGGTGCCGATTGACGCCACTCCTTCGGAACGCGAGGCGATTGTGCGCGAGTTCAAAAAGGCCTGTGCCGAAAACAAACTCGTCGTTCCGATGGCCACCGTTTCCCTGTTTTTTCACCCCATCTTTCGTGACGGCGCTTTTACCGCAAACGATCCGGAGGTTCGCGCCTACGCGTTGCAAAAAACCATGCGCGCCATGGATCTCGGCGCGGAGCTGGGCGCAAAGATGTTTGTGTTGTGGGGCGGCCGCGAAGGCGTCGAAACAGAAGCTTGCCGCCGTGCAGACGAAGCTGTAAAGCGTCTCCGCGAAGCGGTGAACTATCTTTGCGAATACAATCTGGACCGAAAGTACGGGTTCAAGTTCGCTCTGGAAGCCAAGCCCAACGAGCCACGCGCGGATATCTACATGGCGACCACCGGCCATTACCTCGGCTTCATTCCCACCCTCGATCATCCAGAGATGGTTGGCGTCAATCCGGAAGTCGCGCACGAACAAATGGCGGGCTTGAATTTCATGCATGGAGTAGCGCAAGCGTGGGAAGCAGGCAAGCTATTCCATATCGACTTGAATGACCAAATGCCGGGGCGCTACGACCAGGACCTGCGATTCGGTTCCGCGAATCTCAAGTCCGCTTTCTGGCTCGTAAAGTTCCTCGAAGACGTCGGGTACGGCGGGCCGCGTCATTTTGACGCTCATGCGTATCGCACCGAGGATTATTGCGGCGTGAAAGACTTTGCGCGCGGCTGTATGCGCACTTATCTGATCCTCAAAGAGAAAGCAGTGCGTTGGAATGCCGACAAGGAGATTCGTGCCATCCTCCAGGAAATTTCCGGTGGGAGTACTGGTTTCCCCAAGCTCGGGAAATATTCGAATAAGCATGCGTCTACCTTGCTGGCCCACGTTTTCGACAAAGATGCCATCTGCAAGAAGCGCTTGCCTTATGAACGCCTGGATCAACTCACCGTCGACCTTCTCGCCGGTCTGCGATGAAAACAGAGACTTGGAGTTGAGGGAATAATGAAAACGATCAAAGGACCGGCGATTTTTCTGGCGCAGTTCGCCGGCGATGCGGCGCCGTTCAACAGTTTGAATAGCATTGCTTCGTGGGCCGCCAAACTCGGTTATAAGGGCGTACAAATCCCCAGCTGGGACGTCCGCCTGTTTGACCTGCAGCGGGCAGCAGAGAGCAAGACCTACTGCGACGAGATCCGTGGGCTCGTGACGAGCCACGGTCTGGAGGTCACCGAGCTCTCGACGCACCTTCAAGGCCAGTTGGTGGCCGTGCACCCCGCGTATGACGTGGCTCTTGATGGATTCGCGCCAGAGAAACTGAGGGGCAACCCCCGGGCGAGGCAAGCCTGGGCCGTCGAGCAATTATTGTTCGCGGCGAAAGCGTCCGCTCACCTAGGACTCAAGGCACATGTTACATTTTCCGGCGCGCTTGCATGGCCGTACTTGTACCCTTGGCCGCAACGGCCCGCGGGACTGATTGAGACTGCATTCGAAGAGCTGGCCGCGCGCTGGCGACCTATCCTCGATGCATTTGATAAAGCGGGAGTAGATCTGTGTTTCGAGATCCATCCAGGGGAAGATTTGCACGATGGGATCACGTTTGAGATGTTTTTGGAGCGCGTCGGCAATCATCCGCGATGCAACGTGCTTTTCGACCCGAGTCATTTCGTGTTGCAGCAGCTCGATTATCTTGAATTCATCGATCTGTATCACTGCCGCATCAAGATGTTTCACGTGAAGGACGCGGAATTTCGTCCGACAGGCCGCCAGGGCGTGTACGGTGGCTATCAGTCTTGGATCAACAGGGCGGGACGGTTTCGTTCGCCCGGAGATGGCCAGGTGGATTTCAGCGCCATATTTTCCAAGCTCACGCAGTATGGATTTGCTGGATGGGCGGTGCTGGAGTGGGAGTGTTGCATCAAGACAAGCGAGCAGGGTGCTACGGAAGGGGCTCCTTTTATCCAGCGGCATATTATCCAGGCTGCGAGCAGCAGCTTCGATGACTTCGCAAGTTCAGGAGCAGATCAACGCGCCAATCGCCGGATGTTAGGACTCGATTGAAATGGGACGGGGCTTATGACAGCAAATTCAAAAATTACTGATGGAGGAAACCGGCGTCTCCGGCTGGGAATGATCGGCGGCGGGCCGGGCGCTTTCATTGGAGCGGTGCACCGCATTGCAGCACGGCTCGATGATCGCTTTGAGCTGGTCGCCGCGGCTTTGTCGTCCAATCCCGAGCGCGCCCGCGCCGGGGCGCAAGAACTGCATATCGCTCCGGAACGCGCCTACGGAAGCTTCGCGGAAATGGCCGCGGCGGAAGCGAAAAGGCCGGAGCGCATTGACGCCGTCTCGATTGTGACGCCCAATCATCTTCATTTCGCGCCGGCGAAAGCGTTCCTGGAGGCGGGAATTCATGTCATCTGTGATAAGCCGCTTACCACGACCGTGGAAGATGCGCTCGCGCTTGCGGAAATCGTTCGCCGCAGCGGGCTCATCTTTGGCTTAACGCACAATTACACGGGCTATCCGTTGGTGCGGCAAGCCAGAGAGATGATCGAGGCAGGGGAACTGGGGAGAATTCGTGTCGTGCAAGTGGAATACGCGCAGGATTGGCTAACCCTGCCGCTCGAGACGACGGGACAGAAGCAAGCTGTATGGCGCACCGATCCTGCACAGAGCGGCCCTGCCGGCAGCCTCGGAGACATCGGAACGCACGCCTATAACCTCGCGTGCTTTGTGACCGGCCTCCGCTGCGATCAGGTCGCCGCCGACGTTTCCATTTTCGTGCCGGGACGCCGCCTTGACGACAACGTGCAAATGCTCCTGCGATTTGACGGCGGCGCGCGAGGAATGTTGTGGGCCAGCCAGGTGGCCGTCGGCAACGAGAACAATCTTCGTTTGCGAATCTATGGAGAAAAGGCAGGCCTCGAGTGGGGGCAGGAGAATCCGAACTATCTGAGGTTTACTCCGTATGGCAAGCCGCCGCTTACAATCAGCCGTGCCGGGGCAGGCGCGACGGATTCTGCGAAACACGCCAGCCGAATCCCTTCCGGCCATCCCGAGGGATATCTGGAGGCGTTCGCTCAACTGTATGCGGACCTGGCAGAACAAATCGCCGCACGAAACGCGGGCCGCGCTCCGGCGCCTTCGTCCCTGCTAGTGCCGGGCGTAAAGGACGGCGTAACTGGTGTTCGTTTCATTTCTGGAGTGCTGGAATCCTCTCGCCAAAACTCAGCCTGGGTGCATCTGCTCCCGTCCTGAGTGACGTGGTTGCTCCGGCGGTCATTTTTGCTGTTTGTGCCACCATTCCCGAAGCGATCTGCAGCGACCTTCCTCATCGAGAGAAATCAGGAAGATTCCGTCCAGCTGAGTTTGCAGCCCTTGGGGAACAATAACAAACGACGCCGACCATCTGGCGATATTAAGGTCAGATTTCGCAACCAGGATCTCGTACTCAAATCTGATGTTTTCTTCCATGCGCGCCACCTCGGACCAATACTCGAAAATGGCTTTTCTCCCACGCACGGGTTCGAGAAAGGGTGTGACCTGGTAGGTGCCGTCTTCGGTGAACAGCGCCGTGGCGGCTTCGGGATTACGGTTCTCCCACGCCTGGCCGTAAGCATACAGCCAGGCTTTAAACGCTGCCCCATTATTTCCCATGCCCACTCCCCGGATAATTCAAAGAGTCTATCCTAACTACAGCCGCTTGTTGCCAGCCGGACATGTCTGGTAATCCGTAATACGAGCCCTCCCCGACCGACAGCGCAGCCTTAGCCCAAACGTTCCCCTTGCTTACCGAGGGGAGCTTGTGTATCATGCTCTCGGTAACCGAGGAGAGTCCGTGAGCAAACCATCTGATCTGGTCCAAGGCACACTCGATCTTCTTCTCCTGAAGATTCTCGCGCTTCAACCCATGAACGGTTGGGCCATAAGCCAGCGCCTAAAGCAAATCTCCGGCGAGGTCCTGCAAGTCAGCGACGGCTCGCTCTACCCCGCTTTGCACAAGCTCGAACAAGAGGGCTGGATCAGTGCCGAGTGGAAGCAGACGGAGAATAATCGCCGCGCAAAGTTTTACTCGCTCACCAGACTCGGGCGCCAGCATCTGGGGAAAGAAGCAGCGAACTGGAGCCGCCTTTCCGCCGCCATCTCTCATGTCGTCAGACTCGAGGAAGCCTGAGCGCCACGCGCGCTGCGCCTAAGGAGGTCCTATGCGTCCACAGCATTGGCTGTACACCATCCCGCTTCGCCTGCGGTCCCTCTTTCGCCACCGCCACGTTGAGCAGGAACTGAACGAAGAGCTCCAGTTTCACCTGGCGCAAAAAATCGAGGAAGGCGTCGCCAAGGGGCTTTCCCCTAAAGAGGCGCGCTATGCGGCGATGCGCGCGATGGACGGACTGGAACAGCGGAAAGAGGAGATGAGAGACATGCGAGGCATGAATTGGATGACGGATTTCCTCGACGACGCGCGCTTCGCGATCCGCAGCCTGCATCGAACGCCCGGACTTACCGCGTTCGTGGTGATCACGCTGGCGCTGGGGATCGGGATGACCTCGGGGACCTTCAGCATGGTGGACGCGCTGATCTTCAGGCCTTACCCCGTGCCACATCCCAGCGGCGTAGTCACTCTGGTGAGTACGACCCACGATAACAGCTTCGACGATTTTTCCTATCGCGAATACCTGGACATCCGCGGCAAAACGAAGAGCTACGACGGCGTGATCGCCAACGCAGCCATGGAGGCTGTGGGCTTCAGCGCCGAACCGGCAGCCACGCCGAGGATCAAGGGCGGGATGTTGGTTTCCGGTAACTACTTCCATGTGCTCGGCGTGGAGCCGCGCCTCGGGCGCGGATTTCGCGAGGACGAAGACCAGGTGCCCGGACGCGATGCCGTTGTGGTGCTTGGGCCGGATTTCTGGAAGCAAGAATTCGCGAGCGCCCCGGACGTCCTCGGCCGCACGATTCGCCTGAACGGTACGGAGTTCACCGTGATTGGCGTGGCTCCGGAAACCTTCCCGGGGATGATGATATTCGGGCATCCCGACTTCTATATGCCGCTGGCCATGGCGCGGGTGTTTTCGACCAACCGCCAGAAGAATTTTTTCGAGGAGCGCGACGATCGCGAACTGAACGTTAAGGCGCGCTTGAAACCTGGCACGACGCTCGAGCAGGCGCAGAATGAACTCGCCGTGCTCGCGAAAAACTTCGAAAGCGAGTATCCCAAGCTCAATCGCAGCCGTGGCGCAACGGTACACACGCAGTTCGAAATGCAGACTCGAGCCGACGACGTGAATTGGAAATTCGGCGTGATCTTCGTGATCCTTGCGCTGGCGGTCCTGCTGGTGGCTTGCACCAATGTTGCGGGACTTCTTTTGAGCCGTGCCCGCTCGCGAACCCGCGAAATCGCCGTACGGTTGGCGATTGGCGCTGGGCCTTTCCGGTTGATCCGGATGCTGTTGACGGAAAGCCTGATTCTCGCGTGCTTAGGTGGAGTGGTGGGGATTGCTATCGGGTACGGCGTCGTGCAGTGGTTTCAAAGTTTTCAAAATGTAATATTTATGACCGACTTGCCATTCTCCATCCCATTCCGGATGGACACGCGCGTGCTGATCGCGAGCCTCGCGTTGGCTGCGTTGAGCGCACTCCTTTGCGGTCTGGCGCCGGCGCTGCAGAGCACGCGCGCGGATCTGGTGAACGGACTCAAGTCAGCCGACGTGGATGTGGCCGGACGCAAACGACTGTGGGGCCGAAATGTACTGGTGGTGGCGCAGGTTTCCACGTCCCTGATGCTTCTGACGGCGTCTTTCCTGATGGTCCGGGGTTTTCAGCATACCTTGCTGGAGAATACCGGTTTCGCGAAAGACCATCTGCTTATGGCCACCTTCGATCCGCGCCTGATGCAGTACAGCGCAGCTCAGACGCAGCAGTTCTATAAGCTGCTGGCAGAACGTGTACGGCAAGCGCCCGGAGTTCAGAGCGAGGCTCTCACCCAAAACATTCCGCTCGGAACCGACGACTTTGACGGCATCGCCTTCGTGCCGGAAGGCTTCCAGATGCCGCGCGATCGCGAGAATTTCAACGCGACGATGGATACGGCGGATGAAGGGTACTTCGAGACCATGGCGATTCCGATTTTGAGCGGCCGAGGCTTCCAGGCCTCCGATACCGCGGGTGCCCCGCGCGTGGCGGTCGTGAACGAGCAGTTCGCGAAACACTATTGGCCGGGAGAGGATGCGGTGGGCAAACACATCCGGCTTGATAGCCGCGCCGGCACGCCGGTGGAAATTGTGGGCGTCTCACAGACCATCAAGTATCAAAACACCTACGAGCCGATGGATTTCCTATATATGCCGCTGGCCCAGCATCCAATCGCGCGAATGACCTTGATGTTGCGGTCGAGCGGCGATCCGCTGCAATTAATCCAGTCCGTGAAGAACGTTGTCCGTACCCTCGATCCGAACCTGCCGATGTTGCACACCATGTCTTACGAGGACTACTACCTGAACCAAGCCGTGAGAGGGCCACGAATTGCCATGATGCTGGTGGGTAGCATGGGTCTGGCGGGCCTCCTGCTGGCCGTCGCCGGTCTGTACGGCCTGGTGGCGTACAACGTGAGCCGCAGAACCCGCGAGATCGGCATACGCATAGCCCTTGGCGCGCTAAGCGCGGATGTACTGCGCCTGGTGATGGGCAAGGGCCTCATGCTGGTCGGAATCGGAACGGTCATTGGGCTGGCCATGGGTTTCGCCGTCGAGCAGCTCATGAATTCTATGCTGTTCAATGCTGGCGGCGTCGACATTCTGGCTTATGTCATCGTGGTCCCATCATTGTTTGTTGTAACCGCGCTGGCGGCCTACGTGCCCGCGCGACGGGCATCCCGGATTGCGCCGACACAGGCGCTGCGATACGAGTAGCGCAGCTAGTTGGTGAAAGATAGGTCCGCTACGCACGCTAGCTCAACGCACACCGCCAACTAGCCAATCCAGACGAGTACGCGAATCGCGCGCTGACCGAGCAAGTCACATGTGGCTTCAAATTCCTGCTTAGCTGACTGACCGTGCTCTAGCCGGCCTGCTATGGTATTTTGAAAACATAGAGGTGAGACTGAATAATTCGGTTTCAACTCTCTGGCGGCGCAACGACGCCACATTTTGCTACAAAATCGCACACTGCCTGGCGGAGTCTTCAGCAACCACAATGTCCACATTTTGCCGAGACACACTGCGCTTCTCAGTCTTGACTGTTTTCATCGCCCTTTTCTCCACCTCTGCTCGAGCCCAGGGCCCGGACCAAACTGTGATTCGCGTGGACGTAAACCTTGTCTTGGTTGACGCGACCGTGAAGACAAAGGCCGGTCAAATCACGGCCGATTTTAAAAAAGAGGATTTCGAGCTGCGCGAAGATGGCGTCCCTCAAAAGTTGGATCTCTTTAGCCGCGACGAGCTGCCCCTCAATGTCGCCCTGGTCCTGGATCTCAGTGATTCGATTGGTCCATTCCTGGGACCCTTGCGGGAGGCCGCCACCACGGCCCTAGCGGCGCTTAAACCCGAAGATGAAGTCGCGCTGTTTACCTTTTCCACCGAGGCCGAATTGCGCGTGCCGTTCACCAGCGACAAAACCAAGATTGCCGAACAGATCAATGCTTTCCGCGTCGGCGGCGCCACAAATATCAACGACGGCATTTTTGTCGCCGCCAAATATCTCCTTAATACTCCCCCGAAGGGCCGCCGAGTCATCATTCTGATCAGCGATGACGTTGGTACGGACGCCGGTGGACAGGGAACCCGCGACATCGTCACCGAATCTATTGCCTCGGATGCGGTCCTATATAATCTGAAGATACCCGGATACAATCCGCCAGGGACTCTCTTCGCCGCCAGCATGATTCCCGGGCTGGTGAACATTCGGAAGGTGGTGGATCAGACCGGCGGCGAAATCTTCGACGTCCAGGATGTGGCCCATCTGGACGCCGCATTCCACGCCCTGATCGCGCGGATCAAGACGCGCTACACGCTAGGCTATTACACCAAGGCCAACGGGGCTTTGGGCAAACCACACAAGCTGGATGTACGCCTTACGCCATCCTTTGGAAAAAAGGGACACGACTACGTCATCCTGGCCAAAAGCGGCTACTACGTTCATTGAAGAACGCCAGGCCAGACGTGCATAGAAGAAGCCAGACGAATTCTAGATATTCGCCGGCCCCGACTCGGTTTGCGTTAGTGGTTCCGGCGGTCTACAGCAATCGAACTTCCAAGCTAGGTTCGGCACAAGAGTAAATGGGCTCTCTTCACCCACTTTGGAGAAGCGCGCGAATGGAATGCTTCCGGGTCTTGAATTCGCACCGTACCTTTCGGAGGACACTGTCAAATTTACCGATTCCGGGCCGCCGCGTGTCCGTGCAAACTGTCGACGTGGGTGCTGTGTGTTCTTCGAATCGACAAGGTCTTAAGGTTTCCGTCGATTTTGCTGTGAATGGGATACCCAGCGAGGCCTCCACGGAGTTGGTGCAATCGGATGAACGTTGCCAAGAACGATCGCCGCTCTTTGTTCCTGATGTTGTCGCTCCTGCTGCTCATTCTGCTCACGCCATTTCTTGAAGATCAACGTATTGGCGAGATTTTTCTTATGGTCTCCCTCTATCTGATACTCATCACCGCCATTCTGGAACTGCACGGTAAGGAGACTCTTCGTTGGCTGGCCATTGGGGCCGCAATCCCCGTGGTATTAGTACAGTTAGCCACGCTCTTCCGTCCGTCGCATTCTTTATTGATCGTAGCGTACGCGCTGCTCATTGCCTTTTTTGGATTCGTCTCGGTCGGGCTTTTTACCTATTTGGGCAAGCCCGGCGCGATCACCAGCGGGCGCGTCTACGCATCCGTAAGTCTCTATCTGCTCCTGGGCATGTTCTGGTTTGCCCTCTTCAACTTGACGGAAGCGATTACTCCCGGATCGTTCGCGCGCGACGGCGTAATCACGAGAATTCCTCGCTCCAGTTTCCTCTATTTCAGCCTGGTTACGTTGACCACCGTGGGGTATGGAGACATTGTCCCGGTCACTGCGGTCGCGAGAGTCTTTGCAGCTCTTGAAGGCGTAGCGGGAGTGCTCTACATCGCGATCACCGTCGCGCGTCTCGTCGCCGCCTACCAAAAAGCCGATAGCAAGTGAACTTTGACTTCTTAGACTCGACCTGCGCTTGCAGCCGCGCTCACGGCATCGTTTCGATAGGGTGATCGAAATATTGGATCGGCGCGGTCGCGTCTATGTTTTGTCCAACCTCAGCGCGGGAAGAGCCGGGCGGCGTTATCGTACAGGATCTTGCGCTTGGCCTCAGCGCCAATCGGCAGCGCGTTGAACTTCTCGATGTTGCCCTTGATCGCCGGCACACCCGGCCCCGGCCAGTCCGTGCCCCACAGCACTTTATCCGCGATATCCTCGATGCGGGGAAAATACTCCATCAGCTTCTGTGGAGGAATCCCGGAAATATCCATGTACATGTTCTTGTGGCGCCGCACGAGGAAGAAAGCCTCATTCATCCACAGTGGCCTTCCACCGTGCGCGAGAATGACTACGAGATCGGGATAGTCAATGCTCACATCGTCGCAGAGCATCGGCTGTGCATGGAGATTCCTAGCGCCAGGGAATATGGAAGTTCCCGTGTGCACCATGATCGGCATTCCGTTGGCCTGTGCCCGTTCGTAAATGGCGGCGAGTCCGCGGTTGCCATCCATGTAATCATTCGGCGAGAGCGCCTGATGCGAAGGATGCATCTTGATCGCGCGAATCCCCAGCTTCGCGATGCGGTCCACTTCCGCGCCGGGATCAGGAACCGTGCCGGGAAGTACTCCGCCAAACGCGATCAGCCGGTCCGGCGCTGCACTGCAATACTTCGCGCTCCAATCGTTCACCTCCGGCGTGAACCCGATAATCTGCGGAGCAACATAATTGATCAGCCCTGCGCGCTCGACACCCAGGTTGTCCAGCAGCTCAAGAAACGCTTTCGGATCGGCAGAATAGCGCTCCACATCCGCATAATCCTTGCGGCCGTGCTTGATCAATTCCAGCGCCGACGGCTTCACCATGTGATACGGCATGATGTGAACGTGAATATCTATGATCGGTTGCAAGAGTTCTCCGTCGCGCTTTGAAATGGGACGAGTGGTGTTCCTTTTCTTCGGTAAGCGTCTGCGAGACCCCGCGATCCCGCACGCCCGCCCCCGAAACGGTTCCCAACGTATTACACCCTTTCCGGCCTAGCAAGTGGCCTGGCGCCGGGAAATCGCAGTGAGGACGCTTCGTCGCAAATCCCAAACTGCAGCATCCTAGGAGATGTCTGGGCCGAGTTGGGGCACCTCAAACCGCGCTTCTGATATAAACTGTCTTGGCTGCGTTCGCTTGTATCCAAAATCTTTCCACGGGATTCGAAACGATGAGCGGTTTTGGCGCGTCAAAAGGGAATGACGGAGGCGATCGGGTGGTCGTGCGCCAAAAAACGATAAAGAAGTCCCGCCGCGTGCGGAAAGCGCGTTGCTTCGCTTTGGTTGTGGGCTTAACTGCCGTGGTGGCAGGCGGGTGTTCGAAATCCCCTGCGGCCAGCGTGCTGGGTGACGCCGCCCATCCCACGCCGGTTCATTTTTATACTGTGGCTGAGGAAACCGCCCGGCGCCGCATCCAAGCAGTGGGTTCGCTCTTTCCGCTGGAAGAGAGCACCCTGAGTTCGCAGGTGGACGGCCGCGTCGACAACGTACTGGCCGACGTAGGCGATACCGTGAAAGAAGGCCAGCCACTGATCACCCTGGACCCCCAGGAGTTGCAGTTTGAGGTGGATCGGCAACGCGGAATTGTGACGCAGGTGCGCGCGCAACTGGGCATTGGTCCAACCGATCCGCCGCCATCGGACCCTAAGAAAATTGCCTCCGTGCAGCGAGCGGAAGCGGACCTATTCGACGCGGACCATAAATACAATCGCGCCCTGGAAATGTTCGCCGGCAAGCTGATTTCGCAGCAGCAACTCGATGAGGCGGCGAGCCGCTTCCAGAGCACTAAAGCAACTTACAATGTGGCGCTGCAGGAAGTGGACCGTCTGAAGGCGCTGCTGATTTCCAGTGAAGCGAGCGAAAATCTGGCCGAGAAGAAATTGCGCGATGCGTCCATCCGCGCGCCTTTCCCGGGTTCCATCAAGACGCGAAACGTCCATCCCGGTGAGTATGTGCGTGTGCAGAGCCCGGTGATGGTGATCGTTCGAACGGACCACTTGCGCGTGCGCCTGGCGGTGCCGGAACGCTGGGCGGGCTGGGTGAAAAACGGAGCGACGGTGGATTTGCACGTGGAGGCTTTTCCAAACGAGACTTTTCAGGCGCAAATTTCACGCATCAATCCGGCGGTAGCACAGGATTCGCGCACCTTTGAGGCGGAAGCGCTGATCGCCAACCCGGACGGCAAGCTAAAGCCGGGCTTCTTTGTGCAGGCTTCCATTCCCAGCGAGAAGGAAGAGAAAACAATTTTCCTGCCGGAGCGCGCCGTAAATTACCGGTACGGTGTCTACAAAGTTTTCCTGTTAAACGGGAATCACGTGTCGGAGCGGCAGATTCGTCCGGCGGGACAGACGGAAGACGAGCGCGGGCGGCGTTTCGAGGTGGCTGAGGGGCTCAAGTCGGGGGACCGAGTTGCCGTGGCGATCTCTGGGGATTTGCACGACGGCGCCACCGTTCAAGAGCAGACCGATGGCAGCATGCCCACTGCGAAGTAATGCGGACGTGAAGATCAGCCGGTCGAATCACAAAGCCATAAAGCGATGATGCGATGAAGCTAGCCGAAACCTGCGTAAAATATCCCGTCTTCACGGTGATGCTGATCGCTTTTCTTGTGACGCTGGGCCTGTTTTCCTACCGCGGCCTGGCGGTGGACCTCTTTCCCAAGGCCGATCCCGCTACAGTAAACGTCAACGTGCAGCTCCCTGGCGCGACTCCCGAAGAGGTGATTACAGGGGTCGTGCTTCCGTTGGAGGATGCGATCTCTTCCGTCAGCGGGATTGATGAGATCAGCGTGTATTCGTCGGAAGGATACGCGGACATCACCTGCACGTTTGTGCTGGAACGCGATATCGAAGGCGCGGCACAAGACATCCGGGAAAAAGTGGCCGCTGCGATCAACCGCCTGCCGCGCGATACTTTGCCGCCGGTAATCACCAAGCTCGATCCACAATCCGACCCCATCATGACGCTGCTGGTGAGCGGTCCCATGAGCCGGCGCGAGTTGACGGAGATCGCTGACAAACAGGTGCGCCGCGCGATCCAGACCGTGGACGGCGTTGGCAGCGTGGATCTCAACGGCGGGCAGGGAAGGCAGATCCGCGTTTTGCTCGACGCGCAAAAGCTGACGGCCCATAACTTCACGGTCCTCGACGTGCGCACTGCGTTGCAGCGCGAAAATATCGAGGCGCCCGGCGGCCGCATGATTACCGGGCCGCAGGAACTGGGTCTGCGGACGCTGGGACGCGTCACATCAGCGGAACAGTTCGGCGAGATTGTGATCGGCACGCGCGGCGGGACGCCCGTGCGAATCCGCGATGTCGCGCAGGTCGAAGATGGCGCGGAGGAACTGCGCACCTGGTCGGGACTGTTCCGCAAAGGCACTCCCGCGCAGGACGTCGTCAGCATTCAGGTCGTGCGCCAATCGGGCAGCAACACGGTCCGCGTCGCGGACGACGTTAGAAGCAAGCTCGATGAGCTGCGCGCCCAATTGCCTCCCGGCGTGCAACTGCAAGTGGTGCATGACATTTCCGATTTCATCAAGGCTTCCGTGCACTCACTCATCGAGCACCTGATTCTCGGAAGCATTTTCGCCAGCCTGATCGTCTGGCTCTTTCTTCGCAACTGGCGCGCCGTGCTGATTGCCGCGGTGGCCATCCCCGCTTCGATCATTTCCACTTTTACGCTGATGCGCGGAATGGATTTTTCGCTGAACAATATTACCTTGCTGGCTCTGACGCTGGCCGTTGGTATCGTGATCGACGATGCCATCATCGTGCTGGAAAACATCGTGCGGTATATGCAAGACAAGGGCCGCGACCGTGTAATGGCAGCGATTGAAGCGACGCGTGAGATCGGGCTCGCGGTGATGGCTACTACCCTTTCACTGGTCATTATTTTTCTGCCCATTGCATTCATGACCGGTTATGCACGGAAGTATGTGAACTCCTTCGGGTGGACGATGGCCATGGCCATCCTCGTCTCGCTGTTGGTGGCGTTCACGTTGACCCCGATGATGAGCTCGCGCTTGCTGAAGCTGGGAAAAAGCGATGAGAAGGCCCACTCCAGCGGGTTTCTGCACTACGTGGAAGTTTCGTACATGAAGATGCTGCGATGGTCGCTGGCGCATCGGCGCACCATCATCGTGATCTGCGTTCTCACCTTCCTCTCGACGTTTGGATTCTATCGGCTCGTGGGGCGCGACTGGATTCCCGCCGATGACCAGTCCGAGCTGATCAGCTCCTTCACGTTGCCGGAAGGTACTTCGCTCGCGAAGACAACGCAGCTTGCGCAAGAGATCGCCGAGCGCGTCGCGACGTTCCCGGAAGTCGCGCTGGTGCAATCCTTCACCCATGGCCCCACGAATCACGCGCATCTGTTCGTTGTGCTGGTGCCGCGCTCCGAGCGAAAACGCACTCACACGCAAATGGCGACCGCCGTCCGTGGCATTCTCGCCGGGTATCGCAACATGACGTACAACGTGCGGCTGCCTTCCGTCCTCGGTGGCGAGACGTATTTCCCGATTGCCGCGGTGATCCGTGGGCCGGAGCTGACCCAGCTCGCGGAAACGAGCAAGCAGATCGCCGCGCGAATGATGCAATACCCGGACCTGGTGGACGTCAACCCCAGCTTGAATCTGAATACGCCGGAGCTGCAGGTAAAAGTAGACCGCCAGCGCGCCGCGGATATCGGCGTGCGCATGACAGACGTCAGCGACGCCGTGAGGCTGTTTTATTCCGGCGAAGACGAAATCACGCGCTTCAAGGAAGGCTCGGAACAATATCCCGTCACCATGCAATTGTTGCAGGAGCAGCGGGACAATCCCGATGTTCTTGCGCGCATGATGGTGCCTTCGGCGAAACTGGGACAAGTGCGGCTGGAAAATGTGGCGTCTATCGCGCGCGGTGTCGGGCCTGCGACGCTCTGGCGTTATAACCGGGAATTTCAAGTCAGCGTGTATGCCAACGTGGCTTCCGGCTATCCGCTGGACCTCGCCGCGGCGCACACCGTGCAGTCCATCAAGGAAGTCGGACTACCCGCCGGCTACAACTATCTCTTTTCCGGACAGGTAAAGATTCTCGAAGAGACCACGTGGAATCTTGTGCTGGCGATGCTGCTTGCTTCCATTTTCATGTACATGGTCCTTGCGGCTCAATTCGAAAGCTTTACGTATCCTTTCATCATCATGCTGACGCTGCCGTTGAGCGTGCCTTTCGCGCTATTTTCGTTGTGGATCACCGGACGCGCGCTGAGCTTGTGGAGCGCGCTGGGCATGTTTCTGCTGTTGGGCATCGTCAAGAAGAATGGAATTTTGCAGGTGGACTATACCAATCGCCTGCGCGCGGAAGGGATGCCGGTGGGAGAAGCCATCCTGGAAGCCAATCGTGTGCGCTTGCGGCCGATTCTGATGACGACACTTTCGATTATCGCGGGACTCATTCCCGTGGCCGTAGGCATCGGTGCCGGTTCCGAGCAGCGCGCTTCGATTGCCGTTACGATCATCGGCGGACAAACGCTGTGCTTGCTGCTGACGCTGCTGGTTGTGCCCGTCGCATATTCCTACCTCGCGGAGTTCGAAGCCGCGCCGTGGGCGGAGTGGGGGAGCCGCCTCTTCGGCCGCGCACGCAACGCGGTTCGGCCGTCGGACAACGACTGAGCCTTATTTTTATTTTGGCAATCCTCATCCGCTGAACGCGTAGCGCCAAAGCATAAAGTGACTCAGGACGGAAAGGCATGCGATTGCAAAGAACCGCGCGTTAGTGAGGCGCGGTAAAATCGCGAAGGCGATCAATCCCAGAAAGGGTGCCAACTGCAGGACGTAGCGATCGTAAAAGGGAAGATTGCCCCCACACCGAATTGTTCCGCGACAAGGAATACAATCACCAACAATGCAAAAACGGCAGGCGCGCAGGAGGAATTTGCTTGGCGCTGTTCCCAAAGTAAGATGCTTACGCAGGCAGCGTTGTAAAGCGCAACGATGGAGAAGGCAAAAATCCCGTCGGTCGCGAGCTTTAGCAGGCGCAGCAGACTGTACTTGCTCTTTCCGGAGCGGCGCTCTTCGCGTTCGACGGCGAGTCCGGTTTGCCGGAAGCCTACCCAGCTGCGCATCCCTCTTAAATACCGGTGATGCTCCGGCATGCGCCGCACTGATCGATCACGAGGCACCGGAATCCAGCGGCAACTGCACGTCGGAAAGCGTGGCCATCATCCGGTAAAAAATAAAATAGCAGAGCCGCAGCGGCCAGGGTTCTTTGCGCCGGACGCGCCGAGCGTAAACGACGTCATAACCCTGATGGTAGCGCTCCACGAATTGCGGAATCACCTCGGGGATGTCCTGCAAATCTCCATCCATCACGACCGTGGCGTCTCCCAAGACATGGTCGAGCGCGGCCGTCAGAGCCGCCTGATGCCCGAAATTTCACGAAAGCGAGATGGCCCGAATGCGGGAGTCCTGCTGCGCAGCCCTCTTCCAGGAGGGTGAATGTGCGGTCCGTGCTTCCGTCGTCCACAAACACGACTTCGTGAGGGCCGCCGGCGATCTGATCCAGCGCGGCGAGTGTCTGGCGCAGGAGTTCCGGCAACACCGTCTCTTCATTGTGCAGCGGAATCGCAATGGAGGGACGAAACGCAGAATTCATGTTCTCGCGCTACCTTCCTGAGGATCGCAATTGATGTGGCTCGCGCAAGCGTCCATCCGCCGGTTGCCGCAAGATTGAGTCGCACGGGGATGATACAAGACACACTAATATAACTCACGACCGGCGCTGACTAACGATAAGAAGAAGATGTCCAATTACATATAGGGATGAGGCGCTTCTGGAGACGAATGGAAAGTGAGTTTGGCAGGACTTAGGAGCGCGGAGCCGCGGCCCGAGCAGCTACGGAGCTATCAACAGGAGCAGCAGACGCCGCGAAGGTAAAGCGGGGAACACGCAAGAGCAGGAAGAGTTCACCGGCCCAGAGGAGGATGTCAAGGAGACGCCCTCGCTCCAGATTGCTCAGATCATTGCTGTGCAGGCTAACGTCGAGGGCCTTGCGCGAGCACTCCTCAATGAAGGCACGCATGGCTGCCGCATCGAGAGTCTCCGAGCAGAAACGCCCGCCCCTCGGATCCAAACGCTCGAGCTTGTCATAGCAACGCAACAGGAAATGATTCAAGCAAAGATCCTGTTGGCCCAAAGAAGTAACTGGGGCGCTCGAACAAGAATCCACGCAACAGTTGCGTTCTCGCTGTTTTGTATCCATTCCACCCAGGCCCATTGATTTGGCTCGATCAGCGATCTCATGGTGCTGGAGAACGCCCATATACTCTTAGATGCGTTATACCACACAGGCGGTTTCATCTTCGGTGCTAAGAAAGTGCCCTGTGGAATACTCGTCCTCGAAATTCGTCTCCAGCGCTTTCACAGGCAATGCCGGCGAATGCGCGGCGAGAGTTTGCACGCGCAGGCAGCGATCCAGATAGGGAGTCAAGAGTTTTTGGACCCAGCGCGCATTTTCACGGCAAACTTTTTGGCGGTCATCTCCCACCCACAGCGTAATTACGGTGACCAGTCGCGCCTCCTGCTCGGAAACCATGACCAGGCATCCCGCGAATCCAGATACATCCTGGAAAGCCCCCGCGAGCGCAGCCGGAATGGCGGCTTGCACTCCACGAGCTTCTTGCGGCTTGGCCACAAACTCCACACTCAGAGCGGTCACCGCTGGAGAAACCGCCGTGGAGAGTGGCGCGCACTCTCTGCCAGCAAAACTTCTTGGAAACTCCTGTGCCGCGTTTCTCGAAACACCAGCTTGAAGTATCGGACTTGCCACGGCTCCTCCATTGCATCTTGCCCGCCCGCGAAAGAGGGGGGCGCATCCAAGTCCGTTCAGGGCAGGCTCGAATGCGCCTATCGGGGCACGCAGAGACGGGGTAGGTTCCCTGCGGAGAAGGACTCCCGAGTATTCGGGCTTCCTAAGGGATAGTGCAGCAGACCCCCATTCCGTTTCGGGACAAAATGGGGGTTTTTGATTCATTGCTCCAGTGAGGGGGCACAGCTATACTGCTCAACCAAGATTTCGAGGCCCCCGTGGAATTCTTCGCTTTTGACAAAGGATACGTGGAACGGCTGCGGGTGGGCGACCGTACTACGGAAGATCACTTTGTCGCGTATTTTGAACAACTTCTGCGGATTAAGCTGCGGGCGCGCACGCTCACCTCAGACAAGGTAGAGGATTTGCGGCAGGAGACCTTTATACGAGTCATCGCAGCGGTGCGCCGGGAGGGTGGCATCCGACAGCCCGAACGCTTCGGGGCGTTCGTTAACTCCATTTGTAACAATGTGTTACTGGAACACTATCGGTCCTCGGCGAAGAGCCAACCCTTGGATGATGTTCATTTCGAGATTCCCGACAAGGTTCTGGACCTCGAAGGCATGCTCGTCACCAAGCAATCCTCGGCGCGCGTCCGGCAAGTTTTGGACGGCATGCCCCAAAAAGACCGCGACCTGCTCCGGGCTATCTTCCTGGAAGAAAAGGAGAAAGACGACGTTTGCCGCGAATTCGGGGTGGATCGAGATTACCTGAGGGTCCTGCTGCACCGGGCCAAGGATAAGTTCAGGGCCTTGTATGAGAAAGATCAGATGGCCATTGCGCGGCGCTGAAAGTTGAGGAATCGAGTGAAACGGTTTCGTTATCCCCTGCACTATCTACCGGATGGCACGAATGGATCATAACGAAGCATTGCGGCTGCAGGCCGCCGAAAAGTATGTCCTGGGCGAGTTTCCCCAGAATCTGCGCGAGGAGTACGAGGAGCACTTCTTCGATTGCGCGGAATGTGCGGTGGATGTGAAGGCCATTGCTGCTTTTGCGGACACTGCGCGCGAGGTCTTGCGGCGAGAGGAAGCAGCTTCCACTGAGAAGGCAGCCGCTCCGGCTCGCGGCGGATGGTTCGCCTGGTTACGTCCGGTTGTCGCCGTTGCCGCGTTGGCCATCCTTTTGCTCGTCATTGGCTATCAAAACGCCGTTACGATTCCTAGCAAGCAGGGAAAAACAGCTCTCGAGGCCAGCCAGGTCTTTACTTCCTCCTTTTCTCTGAAAAAGGTCGACACTCTTGGCGGCGATGAAGGAAAGACCACGGACGAAAGCAAAATCCAGGTTCGCCCAGATGAAACCTTTGCGCTCCAATTCGATTTTACTCCGCGACGAGCTTTTGGCGGCTACATTTGCCAGCTTCAGGATGAATCCGGCCGCTCCCTGCTGCAGGTGAAGATTCCTGGAATCAGCGCGAACAGGGAATTGCATTTCGTTGTTCCTGGAGGCGTTGTCCGGCCCGGCAAGTACTCCCTGGTTCTCGCTGGCGATCCTGAGGCCGATGGCCGGATGAACAAGGAGAACGAGGTTTCCCGTCTACCTTTTGCGGTTGAATTCCGTCCGTAAATGAATCAGGATTCCCTGCAGCCGTATTCCAAACCCTTCGAGGTGTCCCCATGGCCCCGTACGTAAAGAAAGTGTTCCACTACCATGCCAGCGCGCATGCCTTCAGCGGCCAATTCACCAGGCCGGTCCAGCATCTCATCGAAGTGCAAGCCGCAACCGCCCTCCCGACCATCGGAGGCCACGGAAACGCTCGCGTCGACGATTTCCGTTTCAATCATTTTGTCTCCTTCAAGGCCGGCTACACGCATGTCTCCGGCAGTGAACATCGGGAAGGAGACAAGGTCTATCACACCACGCTCGTTACCAGCACTGTGGAGGGCCTGAACTTTCTCGATGTGATTACTGCGGACCGTCTCGTGGCTCGAATCTCTTCCTACCATCTTTTCGAGGAAGAGCATTCCCATTACAGCTTCGTGGGAACCAAATTCGAGAATCTTCGCATCGCCGGGTATCCTGTTGAACTGGAACTCAACGAGCGTCTCTTTGCACACCTCGGCACGATTGACAAGGTCAAGAAAGAGTTGGACACGGACAAGGAATTCCGGAAAATGGCGGAGGATCCTTTTCAGACGGGGCAGAAACAAAAGCTGGGTGATGGAACAGGGGAGATTCTTTGCTCACTTGTAAAGGACATGAAGACATCCGCACCAGGAGTAAGGCGCGAAGGGCATGCCTTCAGCATTCATCACTTTGGAAGAGTCTATCTAGCCGAGACGCTGATCGGCCGCTGCAAGAGGACGCTAACCATGCTGCGGCTGGAATTGGGTTCACCGGTTTCGGGAACCCACACCGCCGCTCAGGTCGTCGGAAACGGCTATCCCTGGCCATAAGAACGCTGCTTTTCTGCGCGCTGTCATTCTGGGGCGCAGGATGCAAGCCTCCTGATAGGTTTTCCGCCGAAGCGGCTTACACGGATTCCTGGCTCAAACTCAAACGCGGCGACCTGAACGGCGCACTGCTGCTGGCCGATGCTGGGGTCGGCCACTTTCCCACACCAGACTCAGTGTGGCACTGGCGCTTTACGGTTCTCAAGGCAGAAATTCTATTTAGGCAACGATTGATCCCGGAGTCTCTAGACCTCCTCAAGCCGGATCTCCCGCCTTCTCTTGCATCTAGTGACCTGGCGGTGTGGCGGAAACTAACGCAAGGCATGGCAAACGCCTTCTCGGGGCGATTCTCGGAAAGCGAGAACCTCCTCTCGGAGGCTGAAAACCTAGCCAGGGCCCATTACCCGACCCTCCTCGGAGAAGTCACTCTGCGATTTGGCACGCTCGCTTTCTTGCGCGGCAACCTGGACGCTGCAAAGTCTGCCTACCGCAGCGCTCTTCAGTCTTCGCAGGACCAGAAGGATTTCTTCCTTGAGGCAGCTGCCCGAGGAAGCCTTGGGCTGGTGGCCACTCGGCAGGAGCGCTACGATGAGGCCATCGATTGGAATCAAGCTGCCTTGAAAGTATCTCGCTCAGTGGGCGCGCAGAACTCCACGGCGATCATTCTAGGCAATACGGGCTGGAGCTACATTGAACTGGGGGATTACGAAAACGCCCTCACTCTTCTACAACAGGCGGAAGAGGAATCAGCGAAGGCTGGCCTTGTTGGCGCTCAGGCATACTGGCGCACCAACATCGGAAACGTGTATTCCAACCAGCACAAGTTGGACCTTGCTGAAGCCGCCTACAGGAAAGCCCTGGATCTAGCTAGAAGCCGCGAGGTGAAGACCTCGATCGTGGAGTGTCTGGAAAACCTGGCCTTGGTGGACATAGAAAAAGGCGATACCGAATCTGCGCAGAACCATAGTCAGGAGGTTCAACTCCTGCTGAAGTCTGTGCCGGACGACTCTCTAGCGCTGAGCGCCTCGCTGATCGCGGGGAGGATCGCTTCGAGCAAACACGAATACCCCCTGGCGGAACGCTATTTTCAAGCAGTGACCCAACATCCGAATGTGAGAAAGTCGCTTCGGTGGGAAGCCGAGGCAAGATCGGCTCGCGTGTACTGGGCCGAAGGAAAAAAACAGCGGGCGGAACGTGCGTTCCTGCATTCACTCGGAACCATTGAAAAAGTGCGATCTTCGGTCACCCGCGAGGAGTTGCGACTGTCGTTTCTTTCCGTCGCCATCTCCTTTTACAGCGATTACATCGATTTCCTCATGTCTCAAGGCAGGTCGAATGATGCCTTGGAAGTCGCGGAGCTGAGCCGGGCACGCACGCTTGCGGAAGGGTTGGGAGCCGGTGCAGTCTCGTTGAAGTTCCCACTCTCCGACTTTCATCCCCAGCAGACCGCACAGAGGTTGCACGCTACATTACTCTTCTACTGGCTCGGCCAGGATCACTCCTACCTCTGGGTGATCACTCCCGCGAAGACTGCCTATTTCCAGCTGACAAAAACTTCCGGCATCGAAAAGCTGGTGAAATCCTATCAAAAGGCCCTTCTGGACATGCACGATGCGCAGGACACCGGCAGCTCCGAAGGCAAGCAGTTGTATAAGATGCTCGTGGAGCCGGCGAAACAACTCCTTCCTCAAGGATCGCGAGTAATCGTGCTCCCAGCGGAAAGTTTGTACGGCCTGAACTTTGAGACCCTGATCGTGGCCGATACGCAGCCTCACTTCTGGATAGAAGACGTCACGCTCACTACGGGAAACTCGCTCTCTCTATTGGCTTCCTCCGCCGCACCCTCCGCACCGAAGGAGAAAAGCCTCTTCCTTGTCGGAAACACAGAGCCGCCCAACGCTGCGTTTCCCGCGCTCCCTCAGGTCCGCGAAGAAATGAAACAGGTCGAGAAATACTTTCCGAAGTCTCAGACCAAAGTTCTGGAAGGGAAGCAAGCGACGCCCACGGCGTATCTCGGCAGCAATCCGGAACACTTTTCCTACGTCCACTTCGTCACCCATGGGACCGCGAGCCAAACCCGTCCCTTGGAGTCCGCAGTAATTCTCAGCAAAGAAGGTGATTCCTACAAACTCTATGCTCGCGATATTGTCCTGCATCATTTGAACGCCACTCTCGTGACCATCTCCGCCTGCAACGGCTCCGGCACCCGCACCTATTCCGGTGAGGGCTTGGTAGGCCTTTCCTGGGCTTTCCTGCGCGCTGGCGCCCACAACGTTATCGGCGCACTTTGGGAAGTCAGCGAGGCGTCCACGCCGCAGTTGATGGATTCCTTTTACGGCGAACTCTTCCAGGGCAAGGACCCCGCCACCGCGCTCCGTGAAGCCAAGCTCAAGCTCCTCCATTCCCCCGACCCGGTCTCTGTCTTCAAGAAGCCCTTCTACTGGGCGCCTTTTCAGCTCTACGCGGGTTCATAAGAGCAAACACCCGCTGCGGGAATGACCCGCGTGGAAATATAGGAAGTTCCTCGCCAGGTTGCGTCAGGTTGCGGATTCGGTGGCCATGGACTTCACTTCATCGGTAGTGTAGCCCAGGCTTTGCAGAATTGTGCCGGTGTGTTCGCCGAGCAGCGGCGGCGGCAAGCGATAGCTCACTGGCGTATTCGAAAATCGAATCGGATTGGCGATGCTCTTCGCAGCGCCGATTACCGGATGCTCCATCTGCACGATCAATCCGCGCGCGCGTGTCTGAGCGTCGTCCACGGCTTCAGAAACCTTGTTGATCGGCGCGGCAGGAATGTCTGCCTTGGCAAGTTCTTCCAGCCACGTTTGTGCCGGAGTCTTTCGAAATGCGTTCTGCAAGAGCAGAATCAGGATTTCACGATTCCTGATGCGCAGCGCGTTGGTCTGAAATCGTTCATCCTTCCCAATCTCATCGGGGATGCCCGCCAGTTGGACGAATCGACTCCACAACGCTTCCGTTCCCACGCCAACCACAAAATGCCTGTCATCGCTGCCGCGAAACACTTCATAAGGCACAATGTTTGGATGCGCGTTGCCCCAGCGTTTCGGCGAAGCGCCGGCGTTCAAATAGCTGCTTCCCACGTTTGCCAACCACGTCAACTGCGAATCGAACAGTGCCATGTCCAGGAACTGCCCGCGTCCGGTCTTCTCGCGGGAAAAGAGCGCGCCAAGAATTCCCATCGCCGCATACATCCCGCAGGTCATATCCGCAATGGCGATGGGGTAGCGGATCGGTCCGCCGCCGGGTTTTCCGGTGAAGCTCATCACCCCGGCTTCTGCTTGCGCGAGGATGTCGTAACCGGGACGGCCCGCTTTGGGCCCGCTGAAACCGTAGCCGGTGATGCTGCAATAGACGAGCCGCGTATGTTTCGCGCACAGCGTCTCCGGATCGATGCGGCGCTTCTCGAGTGAAGCCATCGAAGGCTGGTTGGTGATGAAAACGTCCGCGTTCGCCACAAGTTTCTGCAGTGCTTCCGCGCCGCGCGGATGATCGTAGTTGAGCGTCACCGATCGCTTGTTGCGATTAGCCGCGAGGTAATATGCCGATTCGCTCCCCACAAATGGCGGGCCCCAACCGCGCGACTGGTCACCTCTTCCCGGCCGCTCCACCTTGATCACGTCGGCGCCAAAATCGCCCAGCAACATTGCGCAATAAGGCCCGGCCAGTGCCTCGGTCATTTCTATTACACGGATCGAATCAAGAACGGATTCCACGGGCCGCGATTATAGCTGACATGCCGCCGCGTTTCCTTAGCGTGAGCTGGGAGCCGCCACAAACAGCGTCGCAGAGATTTGCCGGTCCAACAGAGTCTCGCCGTTACCTAGTGTTTTCGGAATGTTGGATAGTGATACGGCGTCACGCCTTTTCCTTCTTCAATAGTCACCATCTGGTCTGCGGGAATATTTTTGATCACCTCATGCGCGCCGCTGGGCCAGCTGATTTCCAGTGTGTCCACCCTGGTATGGGCTCCCACGCCAAAATGAATCCGCGGATCCTGCGCCGAGCAATAGCTCATCCCTCCTTTGGCCTGGTCGAAGCTCACGAAATCGCCTGCTGTAATTTTCAGCGCCGCTCCCACCCCGTCGCGATTGCTCTTCGTGCCGATCAGATGGATTCCAAGCCAGTGATTATTCCTGGCGGCGGCCGTAGAGCCACCCTCGTTCCGGAAGAGCTGCGCGTCCTCGCCGTTGTTGCTGACAAGAACGTCGAGCCACCCATCATTATCGTAGTCGCCGACGGCCATGCCCCGCCCGACGCGGGGTTCGCGAAACGCGGCATCCTGAGTACTCGTGACGTCGGCAAATTTTCCGTTTCCCAGATTTCGATAAAGCTTTCTTTCCTCCGCATATGTCGCATCCGGGTGATACAGGGCTATGTTGTCGAGAATATGCCCATTGGTTACCAGCAGGTCGCGCCAGCCGTCATTGTCGAAATCGAAAAAGCGCGCGCCAAAACTGCTGTTGCGATAATTCGTTCGCCCCAGGCCGCTGGGAATGGTGGCGTCCGTAAAAGTACCGTCGCCATTATTCCGGTAATAGCGGTTCAATTCGAAATCCAGGTGGCTCACGTACAAATCATAGAACCCGATATTTCGAATGTCGGCCGCATCCGCGCTCATGCCCGCTTCTGGTTTCCCGTCTTCGCTGAATCCTGCGCCGCTCGTGTAACTGACGTCGCGAAATGTTCCATCACCGTTGTTGAGATACAGAAAATTTCGCTCCGTGTCATTGGCGATGAAGATGTCCGGCCAGCCGTCATTGTTCAAATCGGCCAAGACGATGGCCAGGCTCTTGCCGTCCATGTTCAGGAGCCCCGCCTTTTTCGTTACGTCAGTGAAAGTTCCGTCGCCGTTGTTGTGAAATAGACGCGGTGAATTTCCCGGAAAACTGTCGGGATGGCAATACGCGCGAAAGCCGGGTTTGTTCTCCCCACAGGAAACCGGGTGATCCTCGTCAAATTGCACGTAGTTGGTAACCAGCAGATCGAGCCTGCCGTCGCGATCGTAGTCGAACCATCCCGCCGCGGTCGCCCACGCGCCATCGTTGCCCACTCCAGCCTTCGCGGTCACATCCGTAAATGTTCCATCGCCATTGTTGTGATAGAGCACCGAATGCCGGTACCCGGTCATATAAATATCCGGATACCCGTCGTTATCAAAGTCTCCCACCGCCACGCCGAAGAAAAACGTTCCATTTGTGTGGATGCCCGCTCGCTCCGTCACGTCGGTAAACGTGCCGTCGCCATTGTTCCGGTAGAGCGACGGTTGCGGCGGTTTATCCGGATGAAAATAGGGCGTGTAGCCGCTGTTCACGAAGAACGCATCGAGAAAGCCATCCTGGTTATAGTCAATCCAAGCGACGCCGCTCCCCATCGTCTCTGTGTATAGTTTCTGACCCGACGCCGCGCGTTCGTGATGGAAGCCGATCCCCGCAGCTTTGGTTACATCGCGGAATTGCACGTTGAAAGGATTCGCGCTTGGCTTCTCGGAGGAGTTCTCTGCAAAGGCCTTCGGCGACCCAGCACCCTTTTTCTGTTGCGCGGCATTTTCCAGCGGCAGCAGAAAAAGTGCCAGGGCCAGCGCGGTCGCCAGGATTTCGGCAAGCCTTCTTCGGAGAGGGGTTCCATTTTGGAGCATTCACGCAAATAGTAGCATCTCTGCCCCATCGAGTGGCCGGATGCAACGCTAGCTCGTCAGTGCCACGATTTCCCCGCCATCTTACTGATTCAAAAAAGTTTTCCACCGTACAAAATCTTCCAACCGTACTTTTGTCTTGACACTTCTCCAGCGCGGAGGCTAGCCTACGCGCAATTCGGTCTGGGGGTTGTTTCTGGAGCGAAGCACGGCATGCGGTTCCGGGTGTGGCGTGGCAGGCAGGGAATCGGCCCCTGAGGCTCGTTCGAACAATTGCGTCCGCTTTAGCTCAGCCCGATCCCTTTCACATATATCCGGTTTTATTTTCTGTAGTCCGCAGCATCGTTTACCTCTCGCTACCTCTTGCGCGGAAAGCAATTTTCGCTTCACAGATTTCTGCAGCTTTTTGTTTCACGCAGTCAACGGAAGTAGGGAGAGGATGGCGTGCTCGGCGGACGAAGCAGGGCGCAGGTTCGAATCTCGGGGGAAAAGCATGAAGCCAGCATTCTGTAAAAACGCAATACTCGCACTGTTGGTTTTGTTGGTTGCCGCACTCGTAGCTTCCGCGCAAACTCTGGATCGCGGCTCCGTCCACGGCTTCGTCTACGACACCTCTGGCTCTGCGATTCCCGGCGCCAAGGTCACGCTCACCAGTTCTGCAACTGGCCTCAAGCGTGAACTCACTACCGATGCTGACGGTGGCTACAGCTTTGCGTCCCTCATCCCGGGCGACTACACCCTCGTCGTTGAGTCCGGCAGCTTCGCCACCTACACGGTAAAGCAGGTTGTCGTCACCATCGGCTCGTCCATCTCCCTGGATGCGCACATGAAGGTCAAGACCGCCGAGCAAAGCATCACCGTTACCGCCGAAGCCGCCGGCGCGATTGACACCACCACCGCGGGCATCACGCAACTCCTCGATTCCAGGAGCTTGGACAATCTGCCGTTCCCTGGCCGCGATTATCGCGATCTCGCGCAATTGACTCCCTCTGCCCAGGTGGTTCCCGGCTTGCGAGGCAACATTCGCCTAGGGGGCCAGCAGAGCGACTACACCGGTCTGGTCATTGACGGCGCTGACACCACCAACAATTTCTTCGGCGAGAACTTCGGTTCGCTTGAGACGAAAAACCTGACCATCCCGATCGAAGCAGTGCAGGAATTTCAAGTCGTTACCAATGGCTTCGCTCCGGAGTTCGGCCGCGCCACCGGCGGCCTCCTCAACGTCATTACCAAATCCGGCACCAATGATCTTCACGGCGAAGCCCACGAATACTATCGCGGCGGCGGACTCACGGCGAACGATGCCCTCGGCAATCCTCCCAATATCGACTGGCAGAATCAGTTTGGCGGCTCTGTCGGCTTCCCCATCCATAAGAATCGACAGTGGCTCTTCCTTGCAACCGACGTCCAACGCAATAGCGGCCCTCTGACCACCAACATTTGCCATGGAGACCCACTTTGCCAGGCAGACCCAGGACCTATGATTGGTCCGTTGGCACCGGGGAGCGGAGAAGGCTTGGGCCCGTCTTGCCTCACCAATTCGGTCGGAATGCACATTTTGCCGGCATGCTATGGGGTGCCAAACATTGGCGCACTGGAAGGTCCCCATACCCAATTCCAGGATTTCTTCACTCTCCTCGGCCACTATGATTATCAATTCAATGCTAAGAATCACTTCAGCATTCGCGGCTTCGGCACGCGCAATCACACCAAGGGTTTCACGGGAGGGCACGGCCAGTCGGAAACCTTCGATTCATTTGGCGACACCGAGGAATTTGTCAATCAGGGCATCAGCGGCGTTTTCGCTCTGACCACCGTCCTCGGCACCAAGGTGAACGAAGCCCGCCTGCTGATTCAGGGCGAGACCCGCAAGCGCCACCCCATATTCTCCGGCGCGCCGGAAGTTCAGATCTTAGGTTTGGGAGAGTTCGGCCAACGCTTCTACTTGCCAGCTAACAATGACAACGGAAAGCTGCAAGTCCAGGATAGTTTTTCCTATGCCTTTGGTAAGCACGACATTAAGTTCGGCGGCGACGTCGACGCCTTCGTCGACCGCAAGGACGTCTTCGCCGGATGGAGCGCGGGCAGATACAACTTCAACAGTCTGGCGGATTTCGACAATTCCAATCCCAGCTTCTACTTCCAGGGCTTTGGCCTGAACGGACAAACCCCCTTTCAAGCCAATACGCTGCCCCCACAGCACCAAACAGGAATTGGTCTCTACGCGCAAGACAAATGGCAAGTCACAAGCCGTCTCACCCTTACTTACGGCTTGCGCTGGGATGGCACTTGGAACCCGCAGCCTGCCACCCCAATTCCCGGCCAGATGGTTTACGCTGGCGTAGGTCCCATTGGCCAAGGCACACGGATCATACCGGTTCCGCAGAAGACTCCGAACGACTTTGCCCAGTGGGGGCCTCGCGTGGGTGTCGCCTGGAATGTTTCCAATGGCCCGCATCCTACGGTCGTCCGGGCGGCCTGGGGTTTGTACTACGCTCAGACACCTACGATTTTTTTCCCGGTAGCTTCGAATGGCGGTGGCTCTAAATCCACGACTCTGTTTTGCAATCCGGCGTTTGGCTGTGCCCCGACGAGTCATTTCCCATACACCTTCCCATCCGCTCTTAGTGTCAGCTCAGCTGGGTTGTGCGCTGGCGGACCACCCTTCATCGGATGCCCGGCAATTGCATATGCGGATCCTGCGTTTCGCAACCCCCGGGTTTCCAACTTGACGGTGGGAGCGGACTATCAAATATCCAACGGATGGACCGTTTCCGTGAACTACGTTTTCATGCATTCGACGCACCTGAAAACGGGTGGGTTTAGCACTTCAAACTGGCAGAGAAATCTGGTTCCGATTGGGACTGACCAGTTCGGCCGCTCTATTATCGGATCCACGGGAGCCAACGGTATACCATGCCCCGCGAACGGAGTCCCTGTATTTGGATTCTCACCTCTGCCGCTTGACTGCACGCTCACGCCTTTTTCCGGTGCTCTGGAGCTCGCCAGCTTTAGCCACGGCAACTACAACGAACTTGTGGCCAGCGTGAAGAAACGGTTCACGAATCATTACCAGTTGTTCGCCAACTACACCTGGTCGCGGAATTACAGCAACGATTCGAGCGAGCGTGACACGGATACCTTCTTTGGCACCCAAGATCCCTTCAACATCAATATTGACTATGGGCGGAACGGTCTTGACGTCACTAGCCAGTTTAAGGCGGGTTTTGTGGCGGATCTCCCTTGGGGTCTCACTTGGAGCTCGAACTTCATCGCTCACACCGGCCTCGCCTATCCGGCTTATTCCTCCGTCGATATTAACGGCGATACCGTAGTCAACCAGTTTTCAAATAACGACCGGCCGGTCGTCCAGCTCGGTAGCGGCAGTCCATATTTGTTGCCGCGTTACCCTGCTCGCCAGCCCGGTTTCTTTACTTGGGATATGCGCATCAGCAAGGACTTCAAATTTCACGAACGTTATTCTCTCCGCCTGGTCGCCGATCTCTTTAACTTGACCAACGCCAGCAACCTCTACTCCAATCCGGACAACAGCGGATTTGTTTATCTTCCGGGTGCGACAGCAGCTAACTTTGCGGCGGGTTGTACGCCCATTGCCAACAGCGTCTCGGTGAACTGTCCGGCGCTCACGGCCATACCCAAACAGGGCGACGTTTTCACTCTTCCAAACCTCACGGGACCTCCGACGAAGGCCACCTACGGCGTGCATGACGAAATCTCGCCTGGCAGCACCGCCTTCGCCGCCCAGTTCGGCGTCCGCTTCCAATTCTGACGAGCACCCATCGCAGAGAGTGACCTCTCGCTCTCCGCGAAATCTTTCGGCGCGCTGCCAGGAGGCTTTCGTGCCCTTCACCCGAAGAGAGGCCCTTGCTTCCGCAGGCGCGCTGGCTGCTGCGAGCATCTTCCCGTCCGCAAAGGCAGTCGTCCAAGATTCGCATGCGACGGCGCAGCCAGATTCCGCCGCTGGCGGCGAGCCCATTTGCCTCGCGGATTTTGAGCCGCTTGCGAAAGCCAAGATGTCCAATACGGCCTGGGAATACGTCACCGCCGGCGCCGCCGACGAGCTTACCGTTCGCTGGAACAAGGAAGCCTACCAGCGCATTCGTCTGAAACCCCGCGTCCTTGTCGACGTCTCCAAACTCGATACGCGCGTCACTCTTTTCGGCCAGGAGCATCCCTTCCCGATTCTTCTCGCGCCCACCTCCGCGCAGACATTGACTTATCCGGAAGGGGAGCTGGCCACCGCGCGCGGCGCAGGAGCGGCAGGCGCGGCCATGGTGCTCAGTTCTTTCTCCAGCACCAGCCTCGAAGATGTCGCCGCCGTGGCCAAAACTCCGCTGTGGTTTCAGCTCTATGCGCAAACCGACCACGGCTTCACGCGCGACCTCGTCCAGCGCGCCGAGGCCGCTGGCTACCGCGCCCTCTGCCTCACGGTCGACACGCCCGTGGCCGGGGCGCGGAATCGCGAGGCCCGCGCCGACGTCAAGCTGCCGCCCTTGCCCAACCTCACAGGGTTGAAGACGGCAGGCCCCATGCGTACTGGTTCACTTGATATTTTCAGCGGCGTGCTTGATCCGGCCTTGACCTGGAAAGACGTGGACTGGCTGCTCTCTTTCGCGAAAATTCCTTTGCTTCTGAAGGGCGTCCTCAATCCCGAAGATGCCGACCGCGGCGTCAAAGCGGGCGTCGCGGGCATCATGGTTTCCAATCACGGCGGCCGTAATCTGGACACCGTGCCCGCCACCATTGACGCGCTGCCACAAGTCGCCGACAAAGTTGCCGGGCGCATCCCGGTCTTCGTGGATGGCGGCGTGCGCCGCGGCACCGATGTGCTCAAGGCCCTGGCATTCGGCGCAAGCGCTGTGCTTATCGGCCGGCCTTATGTTTACGGTCTCGGCGCAGCGGGCCAGGCCGGCGTCACCAAAGTCCTCAACATTCTCCAGCGCGAATTTCAGATCGCTATGGTCCTCACCGGCCGCAGCACCATCCCCAGCATCGACCGCTCCGTCATCTGGTCTTGATCCTTGTGGGGCCCGCTTTGCGAGGCGGGCCGCTCCTCTTGAAGTCGCACATTCCTATCGTTCTCGCTCGGCCGCTCATCCATCCTTTTGAGCCGCAGCGAAATCTGTACTAAACTTCCCTCGCGCACGACAGCACTTTCACATGACCAAGCCCATCATCCGTGAGCCCCGCTGGCCCGCATTCGTCGCGATGCTGGCCGCCTCCGGCGTCTACTGGGCCCTGCCCGAGCCGCTTTCCGTAGGTCCCAGCTGGCTCCTGTTAGTCGTCATCTTCCTGCTGCTGATCCCCACCGTCGTCTCCTATCACCGCGGCCGTTTCGACATAACTAGAATCCTCACTTTTACAGCCAATGGCTTGATCACTTTGGCCATGGTTGTTTCGCTGGGTTTTCTCATCCAGGGGATCCCCCAGCATCGCGAATCTCCCACGGCCATGCTGCGCTCCGCCTGCGCCCTCTGGATCACCAATATTTTGGTCTTTGCGTTGTGGTACTGGAAGCTCGACGCCGGCGGTCCGCTCGGTCGCGACCACAATACCGGCGCCATAAAGAGTTCGTTTCTTTTTCCCCAGATGTTAAGCCAGGAAGGCGGCGATCCCCGCTGGTCGCCTCATTTCATGGATTATCTTTTCCTCGCTTTCAACACCAGCACCGCTTTCTCTCCCACCGATACCGCGGTCCTCTCTCGCTGGGCCAAAATCGGCATGATGCTCCAGGCCCTGGTCTCCCTCACCATCGTCGCCCTCCTCGCCGCCCGCGCCGTCAACATCCTGTGAGCCCTTGCGCGGCCTCAACTCCGCCTCAGTCTCATCCACCAACCGACAGGGAACCCTGCAACGTTTTTTGATTTCGGCACTTGTAATTTATAGATTACAATAGAACTTTGGTCGAGATTCGCCATTACGTCACCCGCGCTGGGAAAGATCTCTTTGACGATTGGTTCTCCCAGCTGGCAGACGCGCTTCACAAGCCCGGATCGTCACCCGCATCAACCGCCTCGCCCTCGGGAACTTTGGCGACTGCAAACGGCTGCGGCAGGGTCTCTGCGAGCTGTGGATCGATTGGGGGGCCCGGTTACCGGGTCTACTACGTAATGTTAAGCAGAATCTGTGTCCTGCTACTGTGCGGCGGCGACAAACGAAGACAGTCTTCGGATATCGATCGGGCGCTCGAGTATCTGGACTACAAGGAAAGGACTCGAACCCCATGAAGCGCAAAGCGAGTATTTCTCACGACGAGGCTATCGTCCGGCGCCTCCGAAGGCACCCGGACTCTGCCGCCGAATACCTCAAGTCGGCGTTGGAAGAGGATGACGATCCCCGCGTTCTGCTCATCGCCTTGCGCCACCTCGCCCTCGCTCAGGGCATCGCTAAGGTTGCGAAGGCTGCCCGCATTGAAAGAGAAAGCCTTTACCGGGCGCTCTCGGCGCGCGGCAATCCTCGCCTCTCCACTTTATTTGCAGTCAGTAAAGCAATTGGGCTGAGACTCACTGTCAAAGCTGCGTAGTGGAACAGGTTCATGATTCTCGAAATCGATTGCAATCGAAGAAAACGCCTGCAAATTTACTGAACAAATCTGAACCGCATTGTTGTCAGGAGCCGTGCTGCAGGAATTTTGGAAACTTTTAAGCGAGAACAGGTTCAGGACTGGCGACGACCCGGTTGCGTCCCTCTTTTTTGGCCTGGAACATTCTCAGGTCCGCCGACGCGTACAAATCCAACGTGTCCTCACCGTCCTGCGGAAAAGTCGCCAATCCGGCGCTGATCGTCACCTGAACCTTCTCCCCGCGCACGGGCAATTCCATCGGAGTGCTGGCTACCAGTTCCCGCAAGGATTCCAACTTTCGCTGTGCCGCTTCGATGTCCATCTCCGGCAGGATCACCACGAATTCTTCCCCACCGTAACGTCCCACCGTGTCGCTTTGCCGGAAGGAGTCGCGGAGCATCGTGCCTAGTTTCCGCAACACTAGATCGCCCGCCGAGTGGCCATGCGTGTCATTCAGCGACTTGAAGCGGTCCGCGTCAATCACCGCAATGGTAAGCAGTTTGCCATACCGCCGCGCGCGGCTCAGCTCGATGGCGAAGCGGTCATCCACATAACCCCGGTTGAACAAACCTGTCAGCGGGTCGCTCGTCGCCATTTGCAGCAGTTTCTGGCTGCGCGAAACCAGTGCCAGGCTCAGCGCCGACGCCGTCAGCATCATGATCAATCGCGAAATTTGCGCGGACCATCCAAACATGCCGTAGGGGTAGGGCGAATAAACCGGGCTATTGAGGTCCCAGTGCGTCGCCGCGAAATATACAATCGCAAAATACTCCCCAAACGCCAGCAGCCCTGCCCAGATGCACACCCGCTTGTCGTACCGCAGGCTGGTGCTCCCGATCGCCAGAAAGTAGCCCTCAAACACCACCTTGCTGTTCACCGCCGTGTGCGGCAGATTCATCACCAGAAACAGCACCAGCGCGCTGCTCACCAGCGTCACGTCAAAACTGCTGCTTGCAAAACTCAGCCACGCCGGGTTGTATTCGCGCGAGATCAGGTAATAGACCAGAACGGAAAGAAAAAATGTCCCCGACGCCAGGCTCATCCCCACGATGGCCTCTTTCGGGTCCACCGGGAAGAACAGGGAATTGATCACCGGGATCAGCAGGAGAACCGTGGCAAGAAACAATCGGATTTTCGCCACCAATAGTTCGCCCGCCACGCCCGCCCCGGCAAGAACCGGGTCCGGACGCGACCATAGCGACCCCACGAACTTTCTGACGTTAAGCTTCATAATGTTTTGCAACCTGTAGCCCAGGCCGCTCTCGTTCAGCGCATCCAGGTACAGCGGGTTGGACCGAAATCGAGATTCAGGCTTAGTCGAACATAACACCTAGAATAGAAGCAGGCCTCCGCCCCCGTAAGCAGAATCACGCGCAGGGGTTCCAAAAGAGCAAAGCCACGCTCCCAAGCTGGCCCAACCCCATGAGAGCACAAGACTTGGCGGACTGCTTGATGCTGGCGGGCGGCGGGCCCTCGATTTGCTATAGCGATCTTGGCTGCCGCAACTCTTCGGTTTTAAGGGTGCGGTTTCTGAATCTCAATCGATTATCTTTCAATGCCGACGAACACTTTTCCACAAATCTTTCGAATCCCACCGGTCCCGCAAACTCTTTCCATCCGCCAACTTGTAGCGCACCGGGTCCCCGTAGCCGCATCTATTCGAATCACTAAGTAGTTATAATTGACAAGTAATACCTTAAGGGCTATCATTCATCGTGACTCTCGCAGCCTATCTCTGCCCGGACGTCCCTGGTCCTTTTTCACCGGGTGTTTCCTCGCTCTCCCAATGCTCCAGTGCTTCGACGTTCCGACGTTCACACGTTCCGAGGTTCAGACCGTCTTACCAACTAAGTCCTTTACAATGCGCAGTTCCGAAAAATGCGCCCATAACTCTTTTAGAATGCGCAGTTCCATTTTCATTAAAGTCCTTTAGAATGCGTAGTCGCGAAAAAAAGTGGGGTGCGGGTGTAAATTGTTAACTAGAAAAATTCGCCGCAAGGCCGCTGGCCGGAGTTGGGTCGTGTTGCTCTTGCTGGCCGCCGTTCTCTCACAGCTGGCTTCTGCGCAAGCCAAGCGCAAAGTCATCATCGATCAGGACGCCGCCGGCCCCGGCGGCACGGATATGCAAGCCATCCTTGCGCTCATCAATTCACCGGATACGGAAGTCCTTGGCATCACCGTCCTCACCGGCGACGCCTGGCGCGACGAAGAAGTGCAACACACGCTGCGCCTCCTGGAGATCATCGGCCGCACGGACATTCCTGTCGTTCCCGGGGCAGCGTTTCCGCTCGTCAACAGCAAGGAGTACATCGCCAAGTGGGAAACGCTCTACGGCAAAGTCATCTACCAGGGCGCTTGGAATTACGCCAAGGGCCACGCCGTCCATGGACCCTACGAAATTCCGCCGATGCCAGAGGGGGCACCCACCACGAAAGCGTCCTCGGAAGACGCCGCGCATTTCATGGTGCGCCTGGTGAACAAATATCCGCACGAGGTCACGGTCTACGCCGCGGGGCCTATGACCGACCTTGCTTTGGCCATCGCGCTCGATCCCCACTTCGCCGAACTCACCAAAGAGCTGATCGTCATGGGCGGCAGCATCAATCCGCAAACGCACGACCCCGAGTTTGCGCTCACGCCCAAGCGCGAATTTAATTTCTGGATGGACCCGGAAGCCTCGCGCGCGGTCCTCCATGCACACTGGCCGCACTTCGTCCTCACCACCGTGGACATCTCCGTCAAAACGCGCATGGAAAAAAATCTGATTGCCCAGGTGGCCAAGAGCCCAACCCCGGCGGCGCAGTACGTCGCCAAATACGCCGAAGCAAACTATCTCTGGGATGAGCTTGCCGCGGTTGCCTGGCTCGACCCGTCCATCATCATCAAATGGCAAAAACTTTATCTCGACGTCGAGCTAGATCACGGCGCATCGTACGGCGACACCCTCGCCTGGGCCCCTGGCCAGCAACCCGGCATGGGCGAACAACTCATCGAAGTCCAGCAGGACCTCGACAAAGAAACATTTTACAAGGAGTACGTCGACCTGCTCATGCGCCCCACTCCAGGCGCGCACAACGGAAAAGGCAAACCCTAGCGATGTCCCCGCCGCTTCAACAGGTCCTCTTTTTCTTCTCTGTGAACTCTGTGGCCTCTTCCTCTGCCCTCTCTGCGTTAATTCTTTCTCTTCGATTTTTCTTGCCTAGAACTCTCGGCGACCGCGCGTTGGTATTCCGCGTCACTCGGCTCCAGTTCGGAGGCTTTGCGAAACGCCGCCAGCGCTTTCTCGCGTTTATTCCGTTGCAACCAGATTCTTCCAATCTCAAAATACGCATCCGCTTCCTTGGGATTTATTTGCGTCGCTTTTTCAAATGCAGCTAGCGCCTCCTCCTGCTTGCCCTCCTGCGCTGCAATCACTCCGGCGACGTAAAGAAAATCCGGCTGGAAGGGCTGAATCGCCAGGGCCTGCACAATCGCATCGCGCGCCTGGTCCACCTGTCTCATCGAAAAATAAATCTTCGCTTGCTGCGAAAAAGCAAAGCCATTGTTCGGATTTTTTTTCAGCGCTTGTTTCAGCAATTCCAGCGCCTCCGTAAATTTGTTTTGTCGCGCCAGTGCATTCGCTTGCTCAACCAGGTGCTTCGATTGCGTTTCGTTCTCTGCGCGCCGGCGATCCTGCTGCGAAGCGGTCGCAAACTCTTCCCGCACTCCCGCCGCGAGTTCCGGTTGTCCGGCGCATTCGTAAGCATTCCCCAGCAGGAAAAGCGCTTGTGTCTCCAGTACCGGCGGATTCACCGCCGGCCGCAACACTTCCACTGCCCGCGTGCATTGCTTCAAACGCACCAGGACTTTTGCCAGCAGCACCCGTCCCGGCAGGTAGTCCGGCTTGGCCGCCACAACTTTCTCCGCGTCCACCAGCGCTTTGTCATTCTGATCCGTGTCCGCGAATATCAGCGCGCGCGAATAATGCGCCAATTGGTTTCCAGGATCCCGCGCCAAAACTTTCTCGAATTCCACCAGTGCCGCCGCTGCGTCACCCTTTCCCAGGTACGCGGTCCCGAGCAGGTTCCGCAGCTTCAGATCATCAGGCACAAGCGCGAGCGTCGCGCGCAGCGCTTCAATGGCGGCGTCATACGACTCCGACTCGATCTCCAGACTCCCCAATGCGCTCAGAACAGCGACACTCTTCGGATGCTGCCGTCGCGCCGTCTGTAGAATGGATCGAGCTTCCTCGTAGTTGTGCACGCCGCGATACGCGTCGGAAAGCCCAATAGCCGCCGCTTCATTGCCTGATGAGAGAAGTAGTGTGCGCTGGTACATTTCGATAGCTTCGGGATATTTTTGCTGGCTTGCCTGGAATCGCGCGATTTCCAGATCGAGTGCTGCATCGAGCGGGGTTTCCGCTAGCGCCAATCGGTATTTTTCTTCCGCCAGTTCCGTATCGCCCCTCGCAGCGGCGGCCCGCGCCTCTCTCCTCAAAGCGGAAGTTGCTTCTTGCGGCTGCGCAGGAAGAGTTCCCAAGAGTGAAGATGAGAGAAAAAAGGAAAGCGCGAGTCTTGCGAAATTAGATAGAATTCGATTCATCGCATGAGCCACGGAGGCAAAACGTACTGACATCCCGAATCTTCCCTCGCAGTTTCTTTGTTTTGTCCTCATCGTTGCAAGGATATATCAGAAGGATTGTGCGGCCCGCCGCAAAAACTGGAAAGTTCTAACGATTCTTAGGCTCACTATTTCATAGTTTGATACGCCGAACGCTTAGAAAGCGTCTGCGGAACACTCCCGCGGGCAACCCGGCGAGCGCGGCTTCGAATCCCGACGCGGGCACCGGGCGAAGATGCCAGGAAATCAATTTTTTCTGCTTACTTGCTTGCGCGGGGCGATTCCCGGACAATAAGAAGTTTAAGATTGCAGATTTTTCCCACACGTCAGCGGGAACTCCGCCGAGAAGCGAGAGAGATGGCAAGCAAAGTAAATTCAATCAAGCGCATTGTGGCCTACTTTTCGATGGAGATTGCGCTGGAAAACGACATGCCGAGCTACAGCGGCGGCCTGGGAGTTCTGGCGGGTGACACGATACGAGCGGCGGCCGATTTGCGGCTGCCCATGGTGGCAGTATCGCTGCTTTATCGAAAAGGATATTTTACGCAGCGGCTTGCGGAAGACGGCACACAGACAGAAGAGCCGGTGGAGTGGGCGGTCGAAAAATTCCTGGAGGAAGAGCCCGCGCGGACGAGCGTCACACTCGAAGATCGCAAGGTGGAACTCCGCAGCTGGCGGTACGCGGTAAAAGGCGTACGCGGATTTGAAGTACCGGTGTATTTTCTCGACGCCGATCTGGATTCGAATGCCGCCGTCGACCGCAATCTTACCGGCACGCTGTATGGGGGCGACTCCTACTACCGGCTCTGCCAGGAAGTATTGCTGGGTATCGGGGGCGTTCGAATGCTGCGCGCGCTGGGCTACAACGAGCTGACGCGCTATCACATGAACGAGGGGCACGCGGCGCTTCTTGCGCTGCAACTCCTGCGCGAGGAAGCCGAGAAGGCGGGCCGAGCATCCATCCGCGGCGAAGACATTGAAAAAGTGCGGAGCAAGTGTGTATTTACGACGCATACCCCGGTCCCCGCGGGACACGACCGCTTTCCAATGGAATTTCTGACACGGGCCTTTCCCAACCAGAAGGAATTTCTTGATCTGAAAGACACTTCTTCAGCGGATTTGATGAAACGCGTTTTGCAGGCGGGGCAGAATTTTCCAGATTTGCAGGAAGCAGCGAGAGGCGGCGCATCGCTCAATATGACGCAGCTCGCGCTGGGCCTGAGCACCTATGTGAATGGCGTGGCCAAGCAGCACGGAGAAACTTCGCGGCAGATGTTTCCGGAAGTGCCCATCGAAGCCATCACCAACGGAGTGCACGCCAGCACGTGGACTTCACCGGCATTTCAGCAGCTTTTTGACCGCTATATTCCGAACTGGCGCGAAGACAATTACAGTCTTCGCGGGGCGCTGGGATTACCCGCGGAAGAAGTCTGGTCGTCGCATCTCATTGCCAAGCACGAATTGTTCGAAGAGGTGCAGAAAAAAACCGGGCTGAATTTTGATCCGGAGGTTTTCACGATTGGTTTTGCACGCCGCGCGACGGGGTATAAGCGGGCCGACCTGATTCTTGCGGACGTCAACCGGCTGCGGCAGATTGCCAAGAACGCAGGCCTTTTCCAGATTATCTATGCGGGCAAAGCACATCCCCATGACGGTGGCGGCAAAGACATCATTCGCCATATATTCCAGGCGAAGAAAGCCTTGCGGAAGACCGTTCCGGTGGTTTTCCTGGATGATTACAATCTGAACGTGGGAGGAAAAATTACTTCCGGGGTGGACTTGTGGCTGAACACGCCGCAATTTCCGTTGGAGGCGTCGGGCACGAGCGGCATGAAGTCTGCGCTGAACGGCGTGCCGAGCTTGAGTATTCTGGATGGCTGGTGGGTGGAAGGGCACATCGAAGGCGTGACGGGATGGTCGATCGGCGAGTCGCGGCGGGCGGCGGGCGGCGGGGCTCCAACGGACAATGCCGCGGAAGCCGAATCACTGTATTCCAAGCTGGAAGATGTGATTTTGCCGATGTACTACAACGAGCGGAGCAAATTCCTAGGAGTGATGCAGCACGCGATAGCCATCAACGGTTCGTTTTTCAACACGCAGCGGATGGTGCAGCAGTACATCACGGACGCTTATCTGCGCTGAAGTTCCGGGATTCGAATGCCCAATTCAGCGCCTTTGCCTCAGCGCAACCGGTTTTTGTAGATGGCCATACCGACGGCGGAGTCCATGCCGATTTTCTGCAACGCGGAGATTTCCCGCCGCGTTTTGATTCCACCCGCGGCAATGATCGGACGCGGGGTGGCGGCGCGAAGACTGCGGAACCATTGGAGATTAGCGCCAATCATGGTGCCTTCGCGGCCCACGTCGGTGCAGAGGAATCCGGCGCAAAACGGTTCAAGCTGCGCCATCACATCCTCCGCTTGAAGGGATAGCTGCTTTCTCCAGCCGTGGATGGTGATTTTTCCGCGAGCGGTGTCCAGTGCAATGATGATGCGTTTGCGGCTGACCTTTTTGGCGAGCCGCTTCAGGAAGCGCGCGTCCACGGTTCCATTCTTGAACGCCGCACTGCCGATGATGATCTGGCGTGCGCCCCAGCCGGCGATTTCCTGGGCGCGCGAAACGCTGCGAATTCCGCCGCCAACCCTCAGCTTCATGTGAAAGTCTTTGCGCGCTCTCGCGCATAGCTCGCGAACCAGTTGGTCATTTGTGCCTTTTCCCATCGCGGCATCGAGATCGATTACGTGCAGCCATTTATATTTTTTGAATCTCTTCAACAAGCCGAAGACGTCGGCGATAGCCAGTTCACGCCTGCGTCCGTGCACCAATTGGACCGCTTGACCGCGTTGTAAATCGATGCAGGGAATCAGCACGGCAGGCGTACCTCGACGCCTCTCGCGGACAGGAATTCCTTCAATGCGCGGACGGGTTGAATGCCGTCGTGAAAGATGGATGCGGCGAGGGCAGCGTCGGCGGCACCTTGTTCGAAAATATCGACAAAATGTTGGGGAGTCTTTGCACCGCCGGAGGCGATGACGGGGACCGAGACCTGCGTGGAGATCGCGGCGGTGAGGGCGATGTCGAAACCGATTTGAGTTCCATCGCGATCGACGGAGGTGAGCAGGATTTCTCCGGCTCCCAAAGCGACGCCGCGTTGCGCCCAGACGAGTGCGTCGAGATGGGCGGATTCGCGGCCGCCGCGGACCATGACGTCCCAATAATCGTCGGCGCGTTTGGCATCGATTGCCAGCACGACCGCCTGCGCGCCAAATTCTCGCGACAGCTGTGAAATTAATTCGTGCCGCTCGACGGCGGCGGTGTTCACCGTGATTTTGTCGGCGCCGGCACGCACGACGGCGCGGGCATCTTCGAGCGTTCGAATGCCACCGCCGGCGGTGAGCGGGATGGTGAGTTCGGCGGCGACGCGGCGAATAGTCTGGAGAAAGGTGGGGCGTCGATCGCGCGAGGCGGCGATGTCCAGGACGACGAGTTCGTCGGCGCCTTCGGCGTTGTACTGCGCAGCGAGGGCGACGGGATCGCCGGCGTCGCGGAGGGCGAGGAAATTCACGCCTTTGACGACGCGCTCACCGTCGGTGTCGAGGCAGGGAATGATGCGATGGGCGAGGCTCATGCGGCGAGCCTCAGAAAATTCTGCAAAATGCGCGCTCCGGGGTCGCCGCTTTTTTCGGGGTGGAATTGCACAGCAAAAATGTTTTTTTGCTCGACGACGGCGGCAAATTCCGCGCCGTGAGTGGAGGTAGCGGACGCGTGGCCGTTCAAATCAAGTGCGCCATAGGAGTGCGCGAAGTAAAAATAGGCGCTCGGACTGATGCCTGCGAGCAGCTGGGATTCGCGTTGCACGGCGACTTGATTCCAGCCCATGTGCGGGAGTTTTACGTTGGATGGCAGGGCGCTAATTCTTCCTGGGAATAAATTCAAACCGTGGAGGTGCGGCGCTTCCTCACTGGATTCGAACAAGACTTGCAAGCCGAGGCAGATGCCGAGAAATGGGATGCCGCGATGGACGGCGTCAACCAGCGGCGCGCGGAGATGCTGTTCGTCGAGGGCGCGAACGAGTGCGGCGATGTGGCCAACGCCGGGAAGAAGCAGGGCTTCGGCATTCGAAAAGGATCCGGGCGAGCTGGTGCGCAGAGAGTCCGCTCCGAGACGCTGCAGGGCGCGCTCGACGGAAGGAACATTACCCGCGCCGTAGTCGAGGATGGTGACCTTCACAGGAGTCCTTTTGTGCTGGGCAAGACCTGGCGCAAGCGCTTGTCGCGCGAGACGGCGAAACGAAGTGCGCGGGCGAAAGCTTTGAAAATTGCTTCGATTTGATGATGCGACGAACGGCCGTAGAGGGCGCGCAGATGGACGTTGGCGCGCGCGGCTTGCGCGAAGCCTTGGAAAAAGTCTTCGAGGAGCTCGATCTGGAAATCGCCGACGCGCTTTGCAGCGATCTTGGCGTTCACGACGCAGTAGGGGCGGCCGCCAAGATCGACGGCGGCTGCTGCGAGCGTTTCGTCCATGGGCATGAGGAAATATCCGGCGCGTAAAATTCCGAGTTTCGAACCGAGCGTCTTTCGGACGGCTTCACCCAGAGAAATGCCCACGTCTTCGACGGTGTGATGCTGGTCCACTCCGAGATCGCCGCGAGCGGTCAGATCGAGATCGAAGGCGCCGTGGCGCGCGACGAGTTCCAGCATGTGATCGAAGAAGCGAATTCCCGTGGCGATTCGCGCTTTTCCGCGTCCGTCCAGATTGAGTTTCAAGCGGATGTCGGTCTCATTCGTTTTGCGATGAATGGTGGCGGTGCGTGGCTTCATAGCGGCGGATCCCATTCTTTGCGAATCGTTTTCAGCAAGCGGCGCATCTCGGATGAAGTTCCGATGGTGATTCGAACAAAGCCGGGGCCGATGTCTTTGCTTCGTTCGCGGAGGAGAATTCCTTGTTTTTCGAGCTTGCGAAAGAGCGCGGGGCCGGTCGTTCCGAAATTCGCGAGGAGAAAATTTCCAGCGCTTGGAAAAGTCTTTACGTTCAGATTTTGGAGTTCGGCGGACAACCACGTGCGGAGACGTTTGACTTCGCGCACGTAGCCCAGCATTGTCTGACGGTCGTTGATGGCGGCTTGGGCGGCGACCAATGCGGCGATGTTGACGGGGAAGGGGGGCATGGCGCGACGGACAAGGGAGAGCGAATCTTGGCGGGCGATGACCGCTCCAAGGCGCAGGGCAGCGAGTCCAGCGACTTTTGAAAATGTTCTCGCGACGAAGAGTTGCGGATACTGGCGAATCCAGGGCACGACCGTTGCGCCGGAGAATTCCGCGTAGGCTTCGTCGATGACGACGGCGGTGTCTGTGGCGGCGTTCAGGATCTTTCGAATCGCGCCCAGTGGAAGAAGCGTTCCGGTCGGATTGTTGGGATTGGCGATGAAGAGAACGCGGGGCTTTTTGCGAAGAGCGGCGAGCGCATCATTCAGTGGAAACTCCATCTGTCTGCCGTAACGAAGTACGGAAATACGAGAGCCATAGATTTCGGCGTAGTAGCGATACATGGGAAAAGTGGGCTCGCAGATCAGAATGCTGGTTTGGGCTTCGACAAAAGTATCGAAAAAAACGCGGAGGGCATCGTCTCCGCCGTTGGTGAGAAGGAGTTCTTCGGGGCGCACGCGAAAATAGCGAGCGAGCCGCTGCGTGGGAGCCTGATATTCCGGGTACATGGCGATCTGCCTGGCGGTTAGTTTTGCGAGCGCGCCCCGCACCGCGGGCGAGCAACCGGAGGTGTTCTCATTGAAGTCCAGACGGAGCTTATTCGAACGGCCCTCAGCGGGGGCTTCGTAGGTGCGGCGATTCAATATCGCGTCGCGTACGGGCAAGTGAACTTTCATCGGCAAACCTCCCCGGCGTTGGCATGCGCCAGTGGAATTCGCTGAGCGGTGGCCGAGGCGAATACAAGAATAGGCATCAGAGCACGATTTTGTTCAAGGGATATTCGACGATACCCTGGGCCTTGGCGGCTTTGAGCTTGGGCAGAATCTGGCGGACAACGGCTTCTTCGACGATGGTGTTGATAGCTACCCACTCGGGATCGCTCAACGCGGAGATCGTAGGTTTCTTCAGCGCGGGGAGAACCGCGAGAACCGCCTGCAGATCGTCGCGATGTATGTTGAGAAGCAGGCCCACTTTGCTGGCCGCGGCAATGGCGCCCTGAAGCATGAGGATCAGGTTCTCCGCCTTCTCGCGCTTCCAAGGATCGGCTGCGGCGGTGCGGTTCATGATGAAAACGGTAGCGGACTCCAGTACAGTGTCCACGATGCGCAAGCGGTTCGCGTGCAGCGACGAACCCGTTTCGGTGACTTCTACGATGGCATCGGCGAGTTGCGGCACTTTCACTTCGGTCGCGCCCCAGGAAAACTCCACGCGGGCTTTTACGCCGTGGCGCGAGAGATAGTCCTGGGTGATTCGAACGAGTTCCGTGGCGATCACTTTGCCTTCGAGATCGCGGGGATCGCGGATTGCAGAATCTTCAGGAACAGCCAACACCCAGCGCACGCGCGCCAGTCGCTGCTTGGCATAAACCAGTTCCGACAATTCGTCTACGGCGGCGCCCGTTTCCACGACCCAGTCATGCCCGGTGATCCCCGCGTCGAGCGCGCCGGATTCGACGTAACGCGCCATCTCCTGCGCCCGAAGCAGCAAACATTCAATCTCCTCATCATCAATAGAAGGCACGTAGCTCCGCGGGCCCAAGGTGATCTTCCAGCCTGCGCGGGCGAAAAGTTCGAGCGTGGCATCCTGCAGGCTGCCTTTGGGAAGACCCAGCTTCAACCGGCTCATCGGGGTTTCTCCTGTCCGTAGACTCTATCCGGCGAAAAGGCGCGCTCGGCGATGATCGTCGCGCCTCCATCTGCTGTCAACGAGCGGAAGAAGCAGCTGAGGTAACCTTCGTGGCAGACGCCCGGTCCAACAGGCTCAACACGCACGAGCAGGGCATCCGCGTCGCAATCGATGCGCAGCTCGCGGACCTTCAAAATGTGGCCGCTGGACTCGCCCTTCTTCCAAAGCATGTTTCGGGAGCGGCTGAAGAAGACGACTTCGCCGGTGCGCTGCGTTTCGGCGAGTGCATGGGCATTCATGAAACCAAGCATTAAGATGTCGCCGCTACGCTCATCCTGAATGATGGCGGGGACTAAGCCGCCGCTTTTCTGAAAATCGATCTCCATGTTTTATGCCTCCCGAGAATCAGCGGCCCGAAAATAAAAATCCCGCTGGGGCTTGGTGCGCCAGCGGGCTAGAGAGTGCTTTGTTTAGCGAATCGTTATGCACACCTCAGCGGGCGCGGCGTATGGCCGTGATGATGATGGTGGCGATGCGCGCGAGCTTTGGCGGTGCCGTTCATGACTAAGGATAAAGATAACGGAGTGCAGGCGGCGTGTCAACGCAGGAGCGAAAGGCTGGAGTGAAAGGCGGAATCGGCCGCTGCGGGGGACCGGTGGGAGATCTCAGGAGCCGTAGTTCACAGACATTCTCAGGTGCACGGCGACGCCAAACTTGTCCTTGGGCAGCTCTTCAACGCGCACGACTTCCGCGATGTATTCGCAGTTCATCGGATCGTGGGGCGAATTGAAAGGAAACGTCACAAACACGCGCATCCCTTTATAGTAGGCCCTGAGCCGCGTGACGAAGTAAATGCCGTCTTTGGAGGCGTTCACGCTGATGGGCAAATCCTCGAAGTGCTCGTCCCGAGGCTCGGAAGGCCTTACACGGAGCGGTCGCGACATCTTGGCCCTGCGGCCGCGGCGCTTCTCCGGGTATTTAGTGGGTACAGCTTCCTTCATGGGGGAGTTCATGTCTTTGTTTTTGTACACACCCAGTATTCGGGCACACGGATGAAACTTCAAGCAGGTGCACTGAATCTGATAATGCACGGGATGTACCAGAGTGGATTTGGACATAGGGAGAACGCATGGAAGAGAAGATTCGTAAGGACAACGCAGAGTGGAAGAAACAGCTCTCGCAGAATCAGTATTATGTGACCAGGCAAAAGGGCACGGAGCCGCCCTTCACCGGGGAGTACGAGGACACGGAAACCGCAGGGACCTACAAGTGTGTTTGCTGCGGCCAACCCTTGTTTCGTTCTGATACAAAGTACCACTCCGGCTCCGGGTGGCCCAGTTTTTACGCTCCTCTCAAGGAGGAGGCTGTGGAAGCGGAGACAGACACGACTCACGGGATGCGGCGCACGGAGGTGAAATGCAGCCGGTGCGATGCGCACCTCGGGCATGTTTTTCATGATGGACCGGAGCCGAGTGGGATGCGTTATTGCATTAACTCAGCGGCGCTGGATCTGGAGGAGGACTAAAGAAAATTGCCCCGGGCTGTAACCGGGGCAATTATACGGTTGATTGCTTGCTCTCAAGGGAAAACGAAAAGGGAATTACGCAGCCGGGCAGGAGCACGCCACCATCGTGGCGACGGGGTCGATCTCGCGTTCCCAGACGCCGAGAAGAAGCACCTTCGTACCCGTGGGATACTTGAACACGTAATAGATGTTCGAAAGCCCTTCGACTTCATAGAAGCCAGGCCGGCGCGGATCGGGCCGCGACGGGGCCCCCGCATCGAGAAGTAGACGCAGTTCAGCAATTTGTTCCTGCGAATGGTTGCGCAGATCTTCCACAAGGGGCGGCTTTTTTGCGATTGTGAGCATCATTGGATTTCTCCGCCACATTCAGCTTATCTCTCCCTCACCCATAAAGACGTAAAAACTCGGAAAATGTTTCATGGCAAACAATAAGTTTTCTGCCAAATTGGCCTGCGGATGGCCTTTGCGGGACAGCCCGAATCCCCGCGTTATCTTTGATGTGCGGGTGGGACACTTCGTTGTTTCCATTCCAGCAGGTGTTGGAGAGAGAGGCGTTTTCCGCTTGGTGGCGGGGGGGGCGGTCATTCGTGCATTACGTGACTCGGCATCCATTTCCGTTGCACACCCCGCTTCTGCTGTAATGGAACGCGTGCTACTATCTTTTCCGGTACTTGTGCTGCACCCGCGCTGCTGACATAGTGTTGTGTGAATGTTCAAGCGACAGGGATGGATACTTTGACAAAAACCGCGACTAAAAAAAGTTCAACGAGAGGGAAGACCTCATTCAGCAAGGACCGCCGGCGCAAACATCATCATTACCTGGTCAGTGTTTACTATGCGGATGGCGAGAAGTTCGGGCGCGTTTATACGGATAAGGACAAAGCGGCGCGCTTCGCCGAACGGCAACGGCGCTCGCCGGTGGTGAAGTCCGCGCGGATTACGCAGGTTTCCTGACGATTGAAGGATTGGGCGTGTTTGGCTTTTCGCCGGAGAAGGCAGGCGAGGCTTGTCGCTGCGCAGTGGTCATGCTATAAAAAGAGAGTCGTTGAGCGGCCTTAGTATAGTGGTAGTACGGAACCTTGCCAAGGTTCAGGTGTCGGTTCGATTCCGATAGGCCGCTCCAGATTCTAAAAGACTTACGCCCCTGCCGACGTTTTCCATATTCTCCAAAACACCGTGAAATCATGCTGTTTTAGGCCTGATCTGGCGGTGTTGTTTTCAAATTCAGGACCACGGAAACAACTAAGTACCACTCCTGGATCGACTTACGGTTTCCTCTGAACGTGGGTATGCCTCGCTACTGAACCTCGCTAGGGTTCAGATGTTGGTTCGTGTCCGATAGACCAGTTCAAGATTCTAAAGAGCTTACGTGGCCGACTCGTTGTCCGTTTTTTCCAAGTCAATGCGGGAGAGGCTGCTCAGGCCCGAGGATTTCTTCACCGCGGCGCATCCCCAAGCACATCGCAGCGGGACAGATCATTTGTTTTCGAAGCAGATGCTCAGGGTTTGAGGAAGCGTCTGCCTCCTAAGCAGGGGCGCCGAACTAATGAAGCTTGTCAGTCTAGGCAGACGTTCTATCTAATTCAAGTGTCTGGAGTACTCCCCGAGTGAGACAATTTTGTATTGCACACTTTGCAGGACCAGACGCCGTGTAGCCGAGTCCGACGATTACTTCCGGGTTGCCGATCATCCGGGAGTCGACCTCGGTTACGCTACTGCGCTCGTCACGACGCTTCAGGACCAGTATCGCTGGATGCGATCGTCCGACCTACAACCAAGTGGTCAACGGTAGGCGGCGGCTTGGATGCTGTAGAGCTCCGAGTACTGACCACGCTTAGCCATCAGTTCATCATGCGTGCCGACTTCCACGAGCTTGGCTCCATCGAGCACGACAATGAGATCGGCCATGCGGACGGTCGAGAAACGGTGGGAGACGAGGATGGTGATGCGGCCGCTGGCGCTGTCGCCGGTGCCGCGCGCTGCGGAGGAGTAGCGCTCGAACAGCGCGTGTTCCGTCTCCGCATCCAGCGCGGCGGTTGGTTCGTCCAGGACCAGCAGCAGAGGCTGATCGCGCATGAAGCCGCGCGCTAGCGCGAGCTTTTGCCACTGGCCGAAAGATAGCTCGACACCGGATGGCCACGTCGGACCGAGCTGCGTATCAAGGCCTGTCGCGAGGCGGGCGATGACTTCGTTGGCGCCGGCGCGATCGACAGCCGCAACTATAGCGGGCTCGTGGTCCAGCCGGGGGACGTCTCCCAAACCGACTGTGTGCCTGGCGCGAAATTCGAAGCGAAAGAAATCCTGAAAGGCACCCGCGAGACGCTCACGCCATTCGGCAGCCGGGACGCGCGCCAGCGGCGTGTCGTCCACAAAAATCGAACCGGACAACGGCTCGTACATCTTGGCAAGCAGCTTGACCAGCGTCGTCTTACCGGCGCCGTTCTCACCGACGATGGCGACGACCGCACCAGAAGGCAGTGTCACGGACACGTCGTCGAGCACAACGCGCGACGTGCCGGGGTACACGAAGGACACATGGTCGAGCCGCAGGCCACAGTGCAATACAGCGGGGACTGGAAGATCGCCTGCGGCGGCGACCGAGGCAGCGTAGTCCTCGAGCCAAGCAAGCCGGCGCGAGCCGTCCATCCAGAATCCGCGCAGAAATCCAATCTCCCCGACGGTGGCGCCGATGTAAGCCGACAGCCGCGCACCCGCGGCGAGCACAAGCAGCACGGCAGAGGCGGGCGCGTGAAGGCTGGAGGACACGAACACAACCGCGCCGACATAGGCCAAGCCGAAGATCGCCCATGCGAGCGAGTGCCAGAGGGCCGAGCCCCATCGCGCGTGAGCCACCGGTCTATACCAACGTTCCCAAGCCGAACGGCGCTCTGTAATCAGGATCTCTCCGATGCCGGTGACGCGGACTTCCTTCCCGGGTGGCGCGGTTGTGGCGATGGTGAATAAATGACGCGCGAGCCGACCGCTTTGCGCCCCGCGCTCCTGCGCGGTCCGCTCTACCGCGGGCCGCCAAGTCGAGGTCAACACCGTCGGAACCGCGAAGATCGCGAGCAGGAGGAGAGCAAGGTGAATCGAGGCCAGCAGCGCCATCGTTACGCCCAGCCGCAGGATCCATCCGACCGTGGAAAACACCGACATGTACATGTGGTCGAGCACGAAGACTTGATTGCGGAGCATGGATAGCCGATCGAGATACTCGGGGCGTTCCTGATGCGCGATAGTTGCGATGGAGGCCTGCAACTGAGCGACGTGCGATTCGAGCGCGATGGTCACCCTGTCGCGGAAGCGACGCTGCACGCGGGTGCTGACGGTGCGGAGAAACCAGGTAGCGGCGGCGGACACCGCGAGGCCGATTGCCGCTCCTTGCATCATGCGCGGCCGGTGCTCGAGGACGCCTTTGCCGAGCAGCATCAGCCACAAAGCGAGGAGCGCATCGGGCAGCGCCGCGAGCTGCGACAGCACGAACGCCACGAGCATCAAGCGCGGCTCATGGCGATACCCCAGCTTGCACAACCGCCACATGGAGGACAGCGCGGGAGGCAGCGGGTCAATCTTCCCGGGCGTTCCGGGCGCGCGATCGCGATTAGGAGAGGACGTCATACGTTTTCCCCTCCTCGTCTTCTGGGACAATGAAACGCTGAGCTTGCAGATCGAACATCGTGCGATAGCGCCCGCCAAGGGCGATCAGCTCGTCGTGCGTGCCAAGTTCGATGACCCGGCCGTGCTCGAGCACGCAGATATGATCGGCGTGGCGCACTGTCGAGAAGCGATGTGAGATCAGGATGGTTGTGCAATGCCGCGTGGCGGCGAGCAGGCGATCGAAGATTTCCGCCTCACCGCGCACGTCGAGCTGCGCGGTCGGCTCGTCGAGGAGCACGACGCCAGCGCCAAACTTGACGGCGGCCAGGGCACGCGCGAGCGCGATGCGCTGCCACTGGCCGCCCGAGAGATCGGTACCGTCGTCGTATCCGCGTGAAAGCACGGTGTCCAGTGAGGCCAGATTGGCCGCTCCGGCGGATTCCAGCGCGGCGCGAATGACATCGTCTGGCGCGCCCGCGGGCGCCACGTTGTCGCGCAGCGGCAACTCGAGGCGGATAAAGTCCTGGAACACGGCGGCGACGCGCGAGCGCCAGGACGCGAGATCGAACTCGCGAAGGTCGATGCCGTCGATCTCGATAGCACCCGACTGCGGATCGTACAAGCGGCACAGCAGCTTCGCGATGGTGGTCTTGCCGGCGCCATTCTGACCAACGATGGCGAGCGAAGAGCCGGCGGGAATGGAGAGATCGAAGTGCTCCAGCACGGACGCGCCGCCGGGGTACGCGAAAGAAACATCGCGGAGATGAATCTCACGCGCAGGTCTTTCGTCGGCGGAGCGATTGCCCGATCGCAACGCGCCCGCAGGACGCATAGCCGACTCCAGGCGTAGCACCGCTGCGACGGGGGCCGCGGCTCCGTCGAGGGCCCAACTGAATCCGCCGAAGGCGATCATCGACACGCCGACGGCGCACTGAACGTAGACGACAGCTTCTCCGAGACTGATGCGTCCGTTGGCGGCGGCATTCGCCAGCATAGAAAACACTAGGACGTTCGCTGAGACGACGAGAAGCATGCTCCACATCACAGGGCGCTCGCGCAGACGTGTGGCGGCATATTGAAGCTCGTGCAAGCGAGTGCGTCTGGCGATGAATCGGTCGATGATCCAGTCGGCGAGGCCGAACAGACGCAGTTCCTTGCTCGCGGGTGAGTCGACGGCCAGGCGGTAGGCATAGTCGGCGTCCCGCTGCGCGCCACGCACCTCCTCAGTGTTGCGGTCGCGCCAGATGGCGCTCTCGCGGAGAAGCCAATGTGTGGCCAGCCAAGCGCCTGCGAGCACGATGGGCGCCCACCAAGCGTATCTGAAAAGGATCACGGCGGAGGCGAGACCGCCAACCATTTCGACCATGCCGGACGCGATGAAATCCATGGAGATCGACAACGGTGGGCCGGTCATCCCAAGGTCGAAGTCACGCGCGACGGTGAGGTCGCTGGTGAGCGCCGGGTCCTCGAGGTGTCCCATGCCCGGCGGGCGTACGCAGGCCTCGGTGAGCCGGTCATAGAGCCACGCGGCGGCGCGGTCACCGAGGTTGGTGCTGACGGCTTGATGAATCGGGCTGAGCACCTGAAGCAGCACGAAGGTCACACCGGCAAAGGCGAGGGGAGCGGCGAGAGGATGGCCGCGTTGCACGGCGGTGACGAGCACTCCCATGGCGATCGCGAAGGCGGCCGGGAGGATCCCTCGGAGAAGGAGGATCGTCCACCAAGCGGCTGCGAGAAAAGGATCCGCCTTCGGTAGGACGGCGAAGAACTTCCATTCCTTGCGCTCAGTCAGTGTTTGGAGCACGACCGCATTTTGCCACAGAACCGGGCACGCAAGTTCTCCCTTCCACGCAGGGCTCGTTGAGAATCGGTATCATAGAGAATTCTGCGGGGTCACGGGGAAAGTGGAAGTAATTCCTCGAGACCCGATCGCGCCATTACTTCTTGTTAGCCGACAATCCACCCAGCACCCCATCCTTCACTTCCCTGTCCCTCGCCAAAACTCTAGGAGTACTGAGCTTCACCCTTTTAACAATGGTACAGGCCTGTGCGCAAGCTGTTGATTTCAAAGTCGGTCATCATTTTGGCGAGGGACGACTTGCGTTCGCGGAAATTCACGGGAAACCGCAATTCTCGCGGTCGCAGTCTCCGGGTTCCTCTTGACTATTATGGCCAAAATAGCTAAAATGGCTGTCAGAGGTGCTGACCTTGTCGCGAGGCCGCGTTCTTCTGGTCGACGATCAGCCATCAATCCTGGCGTCCTACAGCCGTGCGCTTGCTCACGCCGGATTTGAAGTGACCGAGGCGAGTGGCGACGACGAAGCTTTCCGGCGTCTCGAAAGCGCTCCTTTCGATGTCGTTCTTACAGATCTTCTGGTTCCCAAGATCAGCGGTCTCGCTTTTCTGGAAAGACTGCATGCGTTTTCTCCCGAATTGCCCGTGATCGTGATGTTCGATAAGCAGAGCAACGAGATCGCGGTCGAGGCCGCGGAGCTCGGAGCCCTGCAGTCGCTCGTGAAGCCCATCGGCCCCGCTTTGCTCAAGCGAACGGTCGGCAATGCTATGCGCACGAGACGGGTGCGGCAGGACGCAGCCCCTGCCTTTCTCGCCCGCCGGGGAGAAGCCCTCACGCCCATCAGGATTACGGCGACGGAGGCTAAGAACCAGATGGGCCACGTGCTGGAGACGGTTATGCAGGGCGGCGTGGTGCTTATCACCAAACGCAAGACTCCCAAAGCGGCCGTGATTCCGATGGCAGAATACGAGAAGTTTTCTCGTGCGACGGAGGCGAAGCTCAACGCGTTGAGCGGCGAGTTCGACGCGCTTCTTGCGCGAATGCAGACCCCAGAAGCTCGCGCGGGAATGCAGACAGCATTTGATGCGACTCCAGAGCAGCTGGCCAAGGCCGCTGTAACCATTGCGCGCAAGCGTGCCTGACCCTGCTCAAACTCCGCGCATTTATGTCCTGGCCGGTGTGAACGGCGCAGGGAAGAGCAGCGTTGGCGGGGCGATGCTCGAGCAAGCCGGCGCCACGTTCTATAATCCGGACACGGCCGCGCGCGAGTTCCGCTTGAAACTCCCCGAAATCGGCCAGGAAGAAGCAAACGGATTGGCTTGGCAGGAAGGCCGCCGACTACTTGAGAGAGCCATCGACGAGCGTATGGACTTTGCCTTTGAGACCACGCTCGGTGGAAATACGATGGCTTCCTTACTTGAAAAGGCAAGCTCTGCGGGAATGGAAGTGCGAATCTGGTATGTGGGCCTGGAAAGCGCTGATTTGCACATCGCTCGTGTGCGGTCCAGGGTTGCCATGGGCGGGCACGACATCCCTGAGGCAAAGATACGTGAACGGTACGCCCGGAGCAGGATGAAGTTGATTGAACTCCTGCCCCACCTTGCCGAGCTCAAGGTTTTTGACAACTCTGAAGAAGGTGATCCACAAAAAGGACAAGCTCCGTCACCCAGACTACTGCTGCACATGAAATGGGGCAAGATCGTGAGTTCAGCTGAGCTATCCCTTGTGCCGCCGTGGGCGAAGCCCATCCTTCAAGCGGCGATCAAGTCGTCCGGGAAGACGTAAAAGGCCAGTGCAAGAAGTGAGGAAGCTAGGCGGCGCAATCGCCGTGGATACCTTCGAGGATTCGTGAAGCGGTGCTTCTGAAGGTTTCGAGGCTTTTCCATGAGCAGAGCGGCAGATCCCGGATGCAGGCTCGCCGTTCGAACTGTGCGGTTTCCAGCGCGAAGCAAATCAAGCGAAATGCTGCGAATGGCAGCTACAGAACAGCTATCCAAAAGCTTCCCTGAAAGGCAAGATCTTCGAGCCTTCTTCGATGCAGGTTACGTCCCGAGCCCAGTTTTCATTTTCCATTTATTTTCCAATTAAGGGCACCTGCAAATCTGTTAAGTGCCGCCGTTCCAGCGCGTTAGATTAACTTCTCGAACCTTGCCAAGGTTCAGTGTCGGTTCGATTCCGATAGGCCGCTCCATAATTTCAACTACTTACAGCGACTCCATCTTCAGCGCGGGACCATAAAGGACCATTGGCTGTTTCTACCGCTGGATGAATCAATCCGACCAACTTCAGATGGGCTGCCCGTTTAGCCGGGGTCAGAGCTTGCGCGTACACATCCAGTGTCAATCTGCTGCCTGCGTGCCGCATGAGTTCCTGGACCGTCTTTACGTCCTCACCGCCGCCTTTTAGAAGCGTTGCGAACGTTCTGCGGAAGAGGAATGCCATCCCAGAGCCTTGGTGATGCCTACGCGCTTCGCAGCGGGATGCACGTAGCACCTTAGCGGCGTTTCTGGCCAGTACGGTTGTTTGCCGTCCATATCCGGGCTAGCAAACACCCAGTCACCCATCTGTCGGTACGGTGCCTGTCTGCTCCAATCCTGCAGAGCGTCGAGCAGCGCACCATCCATAGGCACGGGCTTCTGGGAAGCCTCGGTCTTCATGTCGCCAACATGCTGATGAACTACTGCTCTGCTGAGCCGGATTTCACCAGCGGCGAAGTCAACGTCAGGCCACTTTAACCCCAGGGCTTCAGATACTCTTAACCCCGTAGCAGCGGTCAGAAAGACCCGGAACTCTCTTCTGAGTGCACCGGCCGATCATACTCGGATTTAAAGCCCTAACAACCGTCCTGCTCGGCGGCGGTTTGGAAAACCGCCACCTTGTCAGATCTGGTGCGGATGTTTCTGCAACGGTCTGTGCAACCGTCGTGGCCTTCTATCGTGTGACAGTAAAGCATTTGAGCACTTCACGAT
>Ga0210408_10000290_pt1 | contig 70962 bp, 67 predicted proteins | sample IncBWH4MmetaG_FD_155471 | JGI IMG/M metagenome (GOLD analysis project Ga0210408, IMG submission 155471) | Forest soil microbial communities from Barre Woods Harvard Forest LTER site, Petersham, Massachusetts, United States - Inc-BW-H-4-M | ecosystem: Environmental > Terrestrial > Soil >... | reverse complement strand
TATACCGATCAGCCCGATCCGTTGCAGTTCGCCGAGCCGCTGACCGGCTCGCGCGAATTCCGGTTTCGTATTGGCGATCACCGCGTCATTTTTGAGGTCCTTAACGACACTGTTTGGGTCACCGCTATCAAGCGCCGAGACGAAGCGTACCGATAGTTTTTTTATTTTGGCGTCCCCCGCTGGTCGGGCTTATATGAGCTGAGTCAAGGCGTTCGCCCGGCGTTGGCGGCCAGCCCCGGGGGGCTTCGGATGCCGTGATCGTCCGCTGCTGGCGAATCCGGACATGAGTGCCGGAACGGGGTAGTAGCGATTGACCCTGGACGGACGGACCAGCCGCTCTCAACCCGTGCGAAGTTGTTCTGGACTTCAAATGCAATCTCGGATGTAATAAGTCGGATTGCGCTCGGTGACGCCGCGATCCGCACGGTTCGTCTCGACGAGGTGGGCATTTGACCAACTAAACGAATGCTCGGCGAGTGCTTTGGGAAGTGGGGACTCCGGTCGCGACGTCGCGGCAGGAGCAATTGGCATGGAGGTTTGAAAATGGCGCGCGGCACTGTGAAGTTCTTCAATTCGCAAAAGGGGTTCGGATTCATTCAGCCGGTGGACGGAGGCAAAGACGTGTTTGTCCACGTCTCGGCCGTCGAGAGGGCCGGTCTCAGCGGTCTGAATGAGGGGCAGACTGTCGAATACGAAGTAGTCCACAACAAGGGCAAAACATCGGCAGAGAATCTCAAGGTCGGCGGTGGGCACGGCTCCGGCGACGGCCGGGACGAATGACCCGACACCCTCGGTTCGCAAATCCACGCGCAAAAAGGGCCGTAGCCGGTCCTCTCGGTTCCGGCGGCGGGCGGAACGGTTGATTGTACGCATGCCATTGCATTCATCCTCCGTCCCGACGCGGGAGCGGATAGGCGGCAATGCTAGCTGGAAGGGCTTATGAAACTTCCGTTCGAATTTAGTATGAAGATTATCTTTCGTTTGGCATTTCCCGGTGCCATCCTCGCGGCCGCATTCCTTCCGGCCGTCCACGCAATTCTGCACGCTTTGGGAATCTGGATTAAATTCGAGTACCTTTTCCCCATTGAGGTGATAGCGTGGGGTTGGGCTATAGTCGTCAGCGATATGCGTATCTATATGCTTTTTGAGGGCCGGCGTTATTGGCCTTCGCCACTTCGCAAGTTGCTGATGTGGTGTGAGCGACGCAGGCTCGAACGATTGAGTGAAATCGTTCTAAATCCGTCCCCGAACATTGATCGTCGCCGCTTCCTGGAAGCGGGCGTTGAATATGGGTTTTATCCGTTGGACACGCATAGCGTAGCCTATGTCGCGCATCCGACCAGACTTGGGAACATTATCGAGAGCTTCGAGACCAATCCGAAGATCAAATATGGCTTGGATTCCGTGTTCTATTGGTACCGGTTGTGGGTGGTTCTCGACAAGGATTTGCGCGAAGAGATAGACAGCGCCCAGGCCGTGGTGGACAGCACCGTCTACATTTCCTTCGTGCTCTACGTGTCTGCTCTTGTAATGCTTGCGTATGCGGGCGTCGAGGCTGGCGCCCAGCTTGATTGTTCCTACTTGCACTGGCTATCAGCGGTTAGGTTGCCTTACGTCCCGGTAGCGAGCGCCCTCTGTGTCATGGCAGCCGCATGCTTGTTCATAGGCTTTTGGGTCTATCGACTATCACTTCCCGCCCACGCCCAGTTCGGCGAGTTGTTCAAGTCCGTGTTCGACCAATACCGATCGAAACTCGCATTCGACGACGTTCTGGAAGAGGTCGCTCGCATCATGGGCGGCCCGTCCCTAACCTCGAAATCGCAGCGGGAAAAGAATCAGATTATATCGCGATATCTCAGGTGGCACCTGATCCGTGACGAGGCGGCCGGCCGCAATTTGACTGTCAAGGAGTGGGAAGATCGCCAAGGTCCATCCGGTCCCATCTCTGGGCCATTCTAGCAGGCACTTGTCGCCGGAGGGACGCGCTTGCCCGGCGTTGGTCCGCGACGATATCAAATCGTTGGTCGTGGCCGGTTTTGGCCCATCACGTCGTTCGTGCCCTTCTGCGTATGGCGGCTTCCGGTCGAAGCAGACCCAAAAGATATTTCGGCGGCCCCCGCGTTCGGCGGGGTCGCGCTCTATCTCGCGGCCAAGCGACCGCTCGACCGAGCCCGCGAACGGTCTCGGCCCATCTGGGTTACGATCGCTCCGCCAGGAACACCGGCGGCGTGTGTCACACCCGCTTCCACCACACCATAGGATCTCTCGTGAACTCAGACGCTTCTCGTCTTTGCCATCCGGCTTCGATCCCTGACGCAAAACGTAGGCCAATACGCCCAGGCCCCCGCTAGGCCTCAAGGCGCCCCCCGTGCCTCACCACCGCCAGGGGCTCCAACCTTGCCGTGATGACCCGCGCTGCTCATCCCCTGTGTGAACTATTTCACACGCTCGCCTGATTGGTCAGGTAAGCTACCGGCGCGCACGCCACACCGTCGCGGAGGGATCTCCCAATGAAACGAGCTGCGGTCGCCCTTTTGTCTTTGACGCTGTCGTCAACTCCGGTTTTCGCTTGGAACAACTATGGCCACATGGCCGTGGCCGCCCTGGCGTGGGATAGGCTCTCGGACAAGCCGGAAATCCAGGCGAAGATAACGGCCCTACTTAAGCTCAATCCTCTCTACAGTACCTGGACCGCAGGAGTGCCGGAGGACATCCAAGAGAAGGTCGGGTTCATGAAGGCTGCGACTTGGCCCGACATCATAAAGAGCGACCCGCAACACATTGAAGATGGAGCACCGGGCTCTCACGGGAATCGTCCAACCGGCACCCCTGACGATTCCAGGAACATCGGGTACATCGACGATTTGATGCACAAGTATTGGCACTTCGTCGACGTGCCGTTCTCGTCGCCCAACGGCGCGGTCAGCCCGCTTCCCGATCCGGCAAAGCCGAATGCCCAAACCCAAATTGCGGTCTTCCGCAAGACACTGTCAGACCCGAGCGTCGACCAGAAAATTCGCTCATACGACTTGACATGGCTGCTGCACATCGTCGGCGACGTTCATCAGCCGCTGCATGCCACGTCACGCTTCACGCAGGCTCGGCCCAGCGGCGATAACGGGGGGAACGACGTCAAGATCAAGTGCGGCGTGCACACCGATGTCAGCTGTCATGCTGGCGCATTGCATACCTTTTGGGATGACGTGCTCGGCCCGAGCAACGCAATCCCGGAAGACGTGATCGACGCGCAAGCTGATTTTCCGGACCCGGACCCGGCGCTGGCCGCCGTCGCGGACGAGAACGTGTGGATTCAGGAAAGTTTTGATAAGGCAAGGGCGGTGGCATATGCGAATCCGATCGGGGTCGACAACCAGTCCTTCACTTTAACGGACGACTATAAGAACCAAGCCTTCGTGACGGCCCAGGAACGGGTGTCGTTGGCAGGAGCGAGGCTTGCGAACCTGCTTGCCAAGGCTCTTCAATAAACAGCGCTTGGGCGGAACCTACCGCGGGCTTGCTCGGCCTCAAGGCGACCCGTGCCGGGCACCTGCGGCGGCCTTGACCCCTCGCTGCGCCCCGCGGTCACGCCAGGGCGTGCCGGCTCCGCGGAAAAGTGCCTCCATGCCTCACCACGGAAAAAGTCCCGGCAAGGCGGGTACTGGCGGATTTTCGACCCTAGTGGCCGGTTTTGAAATTAACCCGACTCGTGCAACCGTGCGTCGGCGGGGTTGCCCATTGGTTCTAGACAGAGCTTGCGCCGCAGACGCCGCTTGCATTGCCTTCTCCCAGGGCCTCCCCGCACCAAGCCGTCGCATTGGCATGGAGCAAATGTTGGACACCCGAGGAAAACAACATGGATGGTCTTTGGGGAGGACGTAAGTGGCCTGAAGAGATACATTTTTCCGATACTGTTGTCGAAAGACATATGGAAGGTCTTTGGTCTTGGATAAATTTGAATTGGGGACGGATTGAGTTTCATCTTCATGCGGTTCTTTTGCCTGTCGATCGAAAGCGAGCGCAAAAATGGATAGTTGATTTTTTTCACTCGACTAACATCTCCTACAAGGAGAAAAAACTAAAGCAGGAGCTGAAAGACCTTGCCGAGAAATCTCATCCGGAATGGCTACCCGTCCTCGATAACGCGCTGGACGATTTCGCTCACTTACGACAGAAGCGTAACCCATTAATTCATGGCACTTGGCATCGAGTGAGCGATGGTAGATTTAGCGTGCAGCCCTTACGATTGAACGGGAGTGAACTGGTGGACCCCGTAGTTGTTGATATTCAATATCTCTCAAATGTCGTTAAAGTGATGGAGAACGTTATAGGGCGATGCGCGTCGTTAGGGACGGAGACGCTGTCGAACGAATGGTTGAGAAAAATGGGACGCTCGACGTAATGACCCTGGTTTTACGTCATGGCGCCCGTCTCCTTCTGTGCAACAATTTCTTGAGCATTACGCGTTGTGACAAAGTACAATAACGCCTTCCAAACGTTGGGAACAGGGAAGTGGCTCAATCAAGCCATTTTCGAGTGTCGCGAAATATCTTTTTCACGACATATAAATCTCGTTTAGTCAAGAATTGCACCATTAAATGGGTGTGCTAACATTTTTTAATGACCAAATTGCTTGAACAGGCCATTCGACATTTGCGGCAATTGCCAGACGATATGCAGGATACCGCCGCGCGCGTGCTCATCGCACAGCTCGAAGAGGAACCCGAGCCTGGGGACCTTCAGGCGATCAAAGACGCGCGCGAGGAATTCGCCCGCGGCGAGTATGTGTCGCTTCACGAATTGAGGAATGAACTGGGCCTTAGTCATAACTAGCCGGCGCGCCGCGCGCTCAGAAAACTTCCCAAGCCGGAACTACGGCAGATTGATGCGGTCCTTGGCCAGATGTGCGACAACCCGTATCAGGGTGATATTCGATTTCTGAAAGGTTCGAATGGTGCACTGCGACGCAGGGTCGGCGATTGGCGCATCTTCTACGACCTCGAATCTGAGCACAAAATGATCATTGTCACTGCCATCAAACGCCGCGGATCTCATACCTATTAAGCAGATACATCATGTGTGGCCGCTAGACAACAAATCCATTGACGTGTCTCTGGCTTTTCGCTTTTTAATTAGCTTTTCTTGACGCTCGGAAATGCGCCTAATCAACGTTGCATACAAGTCCAACATCTTCTTGTCGCCAGCACATTCGTCTAAAATCTCGGTCACAGTCGGCAAAGCAGCCGAACTGTTCCGTTCTTGAAATAGTGTTTTGGCGCGGGCAGTCATAGCAACAATGATCTGATAAGCCCCCTCGCACTCGCCAAGAGTGTCCAGATTTTGCACAACACGGCCTAAACTTTCTGTTGGTTCCACTTTACATTCATATTTTGGTGGCGGATGGTCGAGCACCTCGACTTCAATATCTAACAAATCTTGAATAGTGACGAGGCTTTGACGTACCGCGGCAAGTGATGGCAGCAGCCATCCTACCTCATACAGGTCCGTGTTAATCTCGCGCACAAACTTCAACACATCTGTTCCATCTGGTCTTAAACCAATGTGACTGAGGAATTTCTTTGAATTATCTTCGTTTAAGCCACACACAAAGCACGCACAGAAATATTCTTGGAAAGAACGATGTGAATATCTCAAATGAAACCCATCTCTAATAATCATCGACGCAGAAGTTATTAAATCGAACACGAAATCTTCAGGCGAAATACTCTTATTGCAAGCCGCAGCCGACTCAGAGATATATTCTGCGAGTTTCGACTCGGTAAAACTATATTTAAAACGAACGTAGGTTCTTGCACATAGATCATTGAGAATTGCCCTGAAAGAGCTACGTTCAAGGCCACAATTAAAGAGCCGCTTGTAGTCTTTGGTGGCGTCGTGTCTCGAAATTAGCGCTGAATATGCATCCTCATAAAATAGAGTTATAGAACTAGTTATCTCCCGCTGTTCCCGGAACATAAGCGCCATAACAATGGCAAGTAACGGAATTTCCAGAAAAGATTTATGTCTTTCAAAGAACTCTTGCGATAATACGTCTAAGAATTTTTTTATGGCGATACTTGCTATGCCACTCCTCTCCACAACTTGGCGGGAACTTACATAATCCAAAGGAGCCATCTCGTAAGTCCGGAAATCGCTCCAATACTCCGGACCATCGATCGGGCGAGATGTCAATATTATCCGCGCCCTCGGGTACTTGCGTGATAAATCAACTATATTCGATTTTACAGCTCTAAGAATCCTCGGCTCGACTTCATCAAGCCCGTCGAACAATAGAGTAAAAAGGCCGCGCTCTAATCCAAGAGAGAGTTGGTCGGTCATAAAGTATTTATCGTACTCTGCAACATCGCTAATTATGCGGTCAAATAGAGATACGCTGTTACTTTCATTGAGGTCGCGAAGTTCTACAAAAATAGGAATACCATATGCGCCGGATTTAAATTGCCTAATGAAGGTATGGCGCAAAAAAAATGATTTACCGGTTCCGCCGGAACCGATAACGAGTTTTCTCGGGGGGTCGGCAAGAGTTCGCATAAAGGTTTCTTCGGAGAGAGTATGCCCTCCATGATTGAATGAACACGGTACATACAAATCTTCTATATTTGAGGCGGACCCGACGTGCACAAGACTTTTCACCGAACTGGTCTTATCGTATTGCCTCACGAGGTATTCCCGTAAAAGGTGCTCGGATGCGTTCCGTCTGCCCGCAACTTGTTTTCGGATTGCGCCTTCAAGAGGTACTAAGAGCGCATCGATTGCGCGACTGACCACGCCGGTGGCAATCTTCTTGGCGTCTACGAGGTCATTTAGCTGCTCGGTCATCGCGTATCCACAGACACATAGAGCGAGCACTACTTCCGCTTTCTCGGGTTAAGACATGCTCTCCTAGGGAGCAGAATGCTGCAAAGCGTCGTGGGATACAAGGTCAAGCCTGACGACTCATCCCTATGAAGCCCTCGGCTCTACCGGGATGTACTCGCTCTCCCCAATGCAGTGGCGGTAGCGATTAGGTTGCCCCCGCGCGGCAACATCGGACTTGGCCTCTTTTGTCTGTCGATGCTAGCCGCACCTCACCATCAAAAGTACGAGCCTTGATCGCCACAAGGCCATCCTCAGCCAAAGAGCCTACCGCTGGCTTGCTCGGCCTCAAGGCAACCCGTGCCGGGCGCCTACGGCGGCCTTGACCCCGCGCTGCGCCTCGCGGTCAAGCCAGGGCGTGCCGGCTCCGCGGAAAAGTGCCCTGTGCCTCACCACGGAAAATAGCTCCATAGTGTCGCGCAATATCTATTTTTTCGACACATAAATCTCGGTTTGTCAAGAATTGCACTTCACACTACAATCTGCACATACACATACCGCCCTAGGTTCCGCTGCCTGTGACTAAAACTCAAACGAGCTACAATGCTTGGAGCGCCATGCGCTGGATTTTGCCTCTTCACTAATTAAACCAGAAATTGCTTCAAACGCGACGCTGAAGGAACAGCGCACGATTTCGCGGCCTTTCTGCCATGAGCCATCTTTTTTGTACATTCTCATGGTCTTGTAGCCTTGCAGTTGTCGTCGTGCAGCGTGCTCTACGCTCCCAGCGCCGGACTCAACCCAGACAGAGTAAAGCATCATCCAATCGTTTAGGCTGCCGTATCCAACGTAATTGAGCCTGTACTGTTGCCGCGGCACATCCCAGGTCGTTCCTATCTTGAGCACCCGACCCGACAAGGACCCGGCGATGTAAACATACCCCGGTCCGTAGTGTCGATCGCGAAACGCGTCCGATAGGGACATGGGGAGCATCACCTATTTGTGGGCTCGCTTGTCGAAAGGCCCGCACTTTACACTATTCACACCCCCTCAAAGTCTCAGAAAGACAGCGTGAGAAAATAACTTCGGAGTTCCCCAAAACCCGGAGAAGCCCGCGTGTCCGATCACCGCATAGACACCATTCGTGCCTTAAACGACGCGGCGCGCTCCACCTTCACCGGCTGCCTCGTCGTTCTTACCCCCACCTTCGAGAAACTCCCGCTCACTACGAAAACTCACCTACTCAAGAGCGTGCGGGAGTTCACTGACTTCGACGAAGTGCGCGACACCGAGCACCGCTTCGGTGTCATCAACTACCAGGGGCAAGAGTACTTCTTTCACATGGCCTACCAGGACCTCACCTTGCAGGTTCATTCGCCCGACCCGGCCAATCCGAGGGTGACGCGCCGAGTGCTTACCGTCGGCGTGAGCAGTGAAGACCTCTAGTCCCCTACCCCAGCCGCTTGCGCTGGGGTTCCTTATTGCGAATTAGCAATTTTTCCCCGTCGTTCTGACCTACTTTCTCGCTCTGTTCATGCTTTTCGGCCCGGGATCGCGCAATCTCGACTCCCTTTGTTCTGGGCCGACATCGGCACTTCCCTTCCCTGCCGTGACATCCGCCGTTCCGGCGCCGGGCTCTCGTGAACTCAGCTGCTTCACGTCTTCGCCATCCGGCTTCGATTCCTGACGCAACGAGTCCGAGCCTACCGCGCCGCGCCTCGCGGTCACGCCAGGGCGTGCCGGCTCCGCGGAAAATGCCAGGCTATGCCTCACCACGGAAAAGGCTCAGGGAACAGTAAGCTAGGAAGCCGCGTCGGCCTTGTTCGGAACTGAATTGTCGTTCTCGTTATTTGAGGCGTTTGAAACAGTAAGTAGCGCGGGACTTCTTCCCTCCAATGCCGCAAAAGCTTGGTCAAGTCGTGCTTCGAGCGATTTCTGTCCCTTTATGATCTCGGATATCCGTTCTGCAGTCGCGTCGGCAATGGCTTCGCTCATTTTCGGAAGTTGGTTTAGCGACTCGATCGTAATCCCGACTCTCGTTCCCCTTGCAATTGCCTCAATGGCAAAACGGCCATCTTTGCCAATGGCGATTTTGATCTCGTTCAGTCGATCTTCTGGCACCTGTACCACTATGGATGCCACCGTCGCCTCCACTGCTCGCGACAGTCCCTTTTCTGCGAGCTCCGTTGCCTGGTCTTCCAGATTGGCCTCTTTGCTATCCAGTGAAGCAGCTCGCAAGTCTTTGATGGTTTTGCGAATGGTAAGATGTTTTTCTACTACTTCCAAAATAAGTTTGTAAAATTTGAGGAAGGTCCACGCAGCTCCATATCCCAAAGCTAATCCCGTCACAATAACGGACGCTGACGTATAAGTGACGGTGGGATACTCTCTTGAGCCCGTTGTCATCTCAGTCAGATACGACATTATTCTTATGAACTTCTCTAGGACCTCAACAAACTCGTTCGCCCTATCGTTAAAAACACTTCGAGGAATGATTATATCTAGACTAAAGGCATCTGGCGGAATCTCGACTTCGTCCACATTGAGCTTTTGACCAGCCGTGACCAACGCTCCCAATTCGTGCTGCAGATTATTGACTTGCTGGATATAAAGACTGAGTTCAGGTGAAAGAATCGCTCTGTTCTTGTCATCAGGAAAACTCTGTAAAACTACCGTGGCAACGCGTTGCGGAAGCGCTTCTGAGTACTGGCTATCCTTTAGGAACGTGAGAAGGTCAGACGGATACATCTCGATCTTCGTCTGTTCCATTACGGCCTGCGCCCACTGTCGAAGTTGACGGGCGTGATTTATGTACTGTTGATCATTCATCTGCCCTCTGCCAGTAGAGAGGCTCAATGCTTCCTTTAGTTTTTCGCTGATGGTGAAGCGAGAGTACTCGCCTACAATGTCCTTAGCTGCACGGATAAGCCTGCCCGCCAACATGCCTAGGTCTCCATCGGAGAAGGTCACTAAGCATAGCGCTTGGCGCCTATGCTTGAAAAGAGCCGTCACTTGGGATTGTGAGTGAGGGGACGATTGAATTAGTCCGTGAGCCGCACCGCCTGGCGCTTCCCGCTCATCCATGGGACATCCAACGGGTCCCCCGCGGCCAGCGTTGCCTGGTCAATGAATAGAAAGAAATTCGATCCCCTTCCGCCGGTGACCTGATCGACAGCCCGCAGCATGTTCTTCACGCGCTCCGCCGACTCGGTAACGAACAGCACGCGGAGCTGCTTAACGCCGAACTGCTCGACGTGACGACCGGCACGCCAGCCCTGATAATAGATATCAAGCTTGCGCACGATACTCCGATGATCGAACGCGGTGCGAGCGATTGGGATAGTCCCTCGATCAATTTCTAAGAGAAAATACGACGCAGTACTGTCGGCAAAAGACAGAGCGAACATGCTGTCCGGCACCACGGACCAGACCTCGCCGCGCTTGCGTTCGGGGCGAACTACCCAGCGCAACGGTTCGCGAGCGCTCCGAGTAACCTCCGGCCCTTCGGCGATGATTTCGCGCTCGCGGACGATCTCAACATCCTTGTGTGCGCGACATGACAGCTCCAAGCCCGTCATGAACTCAGCCACTGCGAGCGTGTGCTCAATGAAGATGGCACCCGCTCTCTTGTTCTTTTCGGTCCAGTCCCCTACCCCGTTGAGGTGGTAGCCGTGTTCGCGCAATGTGCGCGCGCCTTTGGGCGCGAGGCCGTACACCATCTTGCGCGGGCCAAGTATCAGCAAGCTGGCGAGTTGCTGCTTAGGACGATCTAGGTATCCGTGGTCAAAGAGGGCGCGTAATCTACGGATGACCTTTTGCTCGCTGCCCCCATCGAGCAATGCGAGTTGTGCGGAAGAGCGGAAACGTGACTGCCCGACGTGCGCAAGCAGGCGCAAATCGCGCTCGGTTAGCTGCATGGGTGCAGGCATAACCGATCGCTCGAAACGCTTGCGTCGTACCGCTGTTAGCTCCGCCGTCGGCATAGTCTTATTTTAACCCTCCGACGCGGCCCCCTCGGGCGCGCTCGGGGATTGTGGCCGCACATCGCTTGGCCCACCGTTGGTTTCCTTGCGCGGCCTACCGCGCTTGGGAGCCTCGGTCTCGCCAAGCAATACGGCGAGCCGGTTGTCTATCCGCTCCTTTTCGTTGATTAGGTCGCGGATTTCTTTGAGCTTGCTGTCCATCTGAAGAACCTCCTCTCTATCCCTCGGTTTTCCGCTCACGCACTCTAGTCGACGTTCGTTTGGCCCTCGGTATCCGGAAGCGCTCCGGCTCAGGTGGAGGGAGCCGAAGCGCCTGTGCCTCGGTAACGAGAAGCCGCTCGCGCTCCTCGATTTCCCGCATCGCCTCCGACATCGGCTTGCCGACGCCGCCGTGCCGCATCACGGCGTCGAGATCGGCCGCATACTGCTCATCGCTAATAGGTGCGCATGAGCGATACGGCACTTTGACAACGGCCCCTTCGAGGCGTCCGGCTCGCACCGTGCGCACAACCGCCACCCCATCGGGGAGCGAGCACAGCAACTCCGCCGCCTTGTGGCGGACGTTCTCCAGACTGTGCACTGCGCCCGGCATGTCTTTGAGGATTGGCTCCAAGGCTTCCGCGCGGCCAGTGGTCCGCGTTAGACCGAGCGAGAATTGAAGCCCCGAGCTCACGCTGACCGCATGGGCATTGCCGCTGCTGCGCGACCTGCCGAGGGTCTGCGCTTCCGAGGTGCCGTACGCGTCCGCTTCCCCGTGAGTTTCAGCCACGCCGACGGTGTGCGAATGGCTTCCGCCTCGGGTCGAGGCCTGCGAGTAGCTTCCGCCAACCGTGCTTGCGTGTGACGCGCTCGCGCCCCGCGTCTCGGAGTGTGCGGTGTTGTGCTGATAGCTTGCGGCACTGGAACTAGAGCGGCCCGTATTCTCGCTGTGGGCGCGGCCGTCCTCCCGGTTCGTGCCGTTGCTCCAGCCGCGGGCGCTATTGGTGCCGCTGCTTGCGTTCCTACCGGTGCTTTCGGTACCGCCGGAGGGCTGCGCCGTGCCGGCGCGGCCCCCGCTCAATCGCTCCAGGTTCGCGCGGTCGTACGAGCGAGAGGATTGCGAGTTCGCGCCTTCGCTGTCGCTCCGGCCCGCTGAGCCGTTTCGGCTTTCAGAGGCGCCGCGGCTGCGCGACGTGCTGTCGCTGACGCTCGTACTGCGGCTTTCGCCGCGCGTCGCGCCCCAAGCCTCGCCTTCAGCGTGCGTCTCGCTGAAGCTCTCCCCGGTGCTATCCGTCTCGCTCCAGTTGGTCCCGACCGTTTCCGTCTCGCTCCAGTTCTCTTCATCCGTGTCGGATTCCGAGTGCGTCACCGAGGAAGAATAGGTTTTGGTGTAGTTGTGCCCCTTCGTGCTCGCGGCGCTTTCGCCTACTTCGGTGCTGTGGGTGTGGGTCGTGCCGCCGGTCACGCTGGCACCCATGGTGCCATTTATCCCGAGACTCTCGTTGTTGAGCCAAACCCGCTTGTGTCCGACGACCACCGGCTTGGTGAGTGCCGCGACTGGCAGTTCCAGATCGAGTCGCATGACCTCGGGCGCGAGCTCCGCCGCCTCTTTCATTGAATTCATGCGCATCGCGATTTTTGTCGCCGGTATTTTTTCAATGGCTTGGCGCACCGGATCGTCGGGCTTGCCGAGCATGGCGAAGGTCTGATGGGCAGAGCACAGACAGCAGGAGAATTTCCTCAACTCCGCGAGCGCGCGTTCCCAATCTTGCGATACGTAGCGCGCGCATTCATCCGCGAAGATCATGGCGAGGTCGTTGCGGCGTCTGCGCTTTGCCGCGAACACGAGCGCCCGCATGACGAGCTTTCCCAACAAGTCCCCGGCTATCTCGCTCGCGGCATCGCCGCCGGCGGTATTGACGAGCAGGACGCCACCTTCATCGAGGATGTCGCGCATGTTCACCAGTTGCGAGCCGACGATGGCGCGCATGGCGCGCGAGGAAAGCACCGGCGCCATGCGGTTTTCTGTGCCGATTGTTTCTATTTCAAATTCTTTGTGAAGCCGTGGGTCTTGCGCGAGGTATTGTAGGCGCACCATCGCCTTTACCGCGTACCGGTCGGTAATCTTTTGCAATCCCCATTCTCGGATACCGTGCGGGTCGGAGGGATCGAGGAGGAGGTCCGCTTGCGCCAGTGACCATTTAAGCTCGCAGAGGACCGCAAGGAGACCGTGGAGGCTGCGGCGCAAGGTCGGTTTTTCAAAAAGGCTTTGATCATTTTGAAGCCGCTCGAACGCCTCGATCATGTGGTCGGCCACGACGCTCGGGTCGGCTGCGCCGTCCAGGAGCCGCAGCCCAACGCACCAGTCGCTGTTGGCGTCGATGACATAGACGCGCTTGCGCTCGTAGAGCTTCGTTTGCACGATCCGGCGCAACGTGCTGCGCAGGAGGCTGTCAGGGTGCCCGCCGTGGGGATCTATAACAACCGTCGCCCGCTTGAGCTTCGGGGGCATTTCCATGTGCGACCAGGCGAGATGGCGCATGGCGGTGGATTTACCCGCGCCAGAGCCTCCCACCATGTCGATGTGCGCCGCCAGCAAGCGGCTTCCGAGCGGGAACGGCGCGCCGTCCTTATCGCGGCCGAGGACGAGGCGTCCCGGTTCGGGAGCAGGCGGTGACGGTACCGGTCGCAACGCCGGGAAGCGCTGCCAGAGAGCTTCCTGGGCGCGCCCGACGCGCTCCTGCGGCGACCTCATCTGGCAAGCTCCGAGGCCAAGCCGGCCAGAGCCCGGTCGATCATCGCGTGCTGGCCAATCCTGACCGCCTGCTCAAGTTCATTGAGCCAGGCCTCGAGCCGGGCGACGTTAAAGCGATTACCGCGCGCCTGGGCGCGCTCAATCGTGCTGCGCAGGTCATCGGCCGCGCCGGCGGATATCAGGGCGCTGGCGGGGCTGCTCTTGCGCCGCGCCGTGCTTGAGCGGCCAGGCCGGTCCTTCGGCGCCTCCACGGGGTCGATGAGGAGAGACGTGAGTTCCTGTTGATTGGCAGCCGCGGCGAGCTGGCCCAACTCGCGTTGCACGTCTTGCAATGCCTGGTCGTTCGCTTGCTGCGTCTTGCCGGCCTCGGCGCAGAATTGTCTCAGGTCTTTGAGCGCGTCCGCGACTTGTCTCTCTAGCTGGTGGCACTCGGCGTGCTCTTTCTTCCAGGCCGCGTCGAGCTCCGCTACGTCGAATTCCATTAACATCTTCGTCAGCTCTCCCTTTCCGTTGCGTCGTCACAGAGCGCGTCGAATGCCGCCTCCAGGCTCGCGATTTCTTTCCCGTCCGCCCGGTACTGCTCAATAAGTTCGCCGAGTCGCGCGCGCACCAGCGTAGTCGAACTTGTTTTGGTCGCTCCGCGCTTGCTCCCGCGCGCCTCTTCGATGGCCTGTTGGGTCAATATGCTCTCGACCACCCGTTCGTCGGCCTCCACGCGCAACCGCGTGCGCTGCGCTTCGACCCGCAGAGGGCGCAATGTCGCTCGATCTATTTCCGCCGCGAGCTGATTTTGTAAGCGGCGCACGTCGATCGCGTGCTTGTATTGTGTGTGCTCAAACGTCCGCTGCTCGCCCGCTCCTTTCGTGATTCCCTCTTTGTACGAGCGCGCGGAGGCGAGGGTGTGCGCAAACTCGGAGCGTTTACCAACCAGCTCAATCATTTCCTCATGCAAAACTTGACGGGCCGAGAGCAACTGCGGCAGCACGCGCCGGAGCAGCGCGCTGCGCGCCTGGTTTTGGGTAATACCCTCCCGAGCCTTTGCGGCCCGTCTCTCCAGCGTGTCCTGGCGCTCCCAGTAATAACTAAAGGCCGCAACCGCGATCAGAAGGACCAGTACGACGCAGAAGAACAGGATAAAACGGTCCATGGGCAAACCCCGGTGACTGCCGACTCGGTCTAACTGTGCATTCTGCTGTAACGCCGATCGGTTTACATGCAACCCGGCGTCAGCGGCGTCGTTTACACGCTCGTTTACAGCGCGCGGCTCGTTTGACTGTAAACGTGGTATTGTTAGCTGAGACTCCGCCTTGTCTCCGCCGCCCGACTTCTCGGGCGCCGGTCAGCAGGACGGAGAACCTCATGTCCTTTGACATAGCGGCCGGCGCAGCAAGGCCGGCTCCCCTACCTCTTCAGCACATCACGGTCCAACTTACGCCCGTCGCCGGCGGACGCTTGTCCGTCGCGATGCAGGCGACGCTCCTTGACGAGGAAGAGCTTGAGTTCGTCGGCGAAGACCTCGCCCACGCGAATGTGAGCACGATCGAGGAAGCGCTCGCGGTCATCCGCGACAATGCGGCCGTCCTTGGCGGTGCAGCGTCGTGAGTGAAGCCAAAGGCCTCTCAGCGGACGCGAAGCTGGCTCAGCTTCTCGAACATGAGGGTTACGACGACATCGCCGAGCTTGCAGAGGCGATCTTCAGCGACAGCGTTGGCCCGGCGATCTGCATGAACGAGGGCTGCAATTTCGTTTGTGAGATGGAGCCGGATCAAGACAGCGGTTGGTGCAACGAATGCAACACCAATTCGATGAAATCCGCGCTCGTGCTGGCAGGACTGATCTGACAATCTCCAACCCAAGAAAGGAGGTAGCCGATGGGTACCCAACAACCCAATTATACGGCCTTCACGGTCGTGAGGCGCGAAGGACAGGACGACTTCTGGATTGCGATTGGAGCGGCGTTCAGGCACAGCGACGGCGATGGGTATAACGTCGTTCTCCAGGCGCTCCCAATCGACGGCAAGATTGTGCTGCGCATTCCGAAGGCTGAAAGGGCCGCGACGGAGCAGGATCGGCAAACCATCCGGGCGGAGAACGACCGCCGCGGCGCACAACGAGAACGGAAATAGGTTACTGAACTTTGCAGCTCTGCCTTTGGGCTACGCTGCGAACTCGGGCCCCTCCATATTACCGAGGGGCTCTTTTCTTATTCCGACCACCACGGTTCGATGATCCTATTGGGCTGTCAACGTGGTCTGGGCCGTAACCACTGAGTTGATCACTTGCGCCAAAAAACTCGATGATGGTACGACTCGACAGAGTTCCAAGACGATACGCTACTTCAGTCCACGCAGAATCATCACTTGGCCCCCTGCTACAGATACATAGATGTCTGGCACGGGTCCTCACGAAGGCACCTTTCGCGTTCAAGACCTTCATTAAATCCTCCGCAATTTCTTTGGTCATAGTTTCTTGAATCTGAAGTCGGCGAGCGTGAACATCTCTTACCAAACGTACTATTTTTCCAAGCCCAGTAATGATTTGTCGCGGCTCATAGATAACATCGGCAACTCCGAAAAAGGGTAAGAAGTGGTGCTCGCAGAATGTGTAGAAATGAATGTCCCGCACAATGATTAGCCCCGAGTAGTTCTTTACACGGACGGTCTCATTCAGGACGCCTTCGGCCGTTTTGCCATATCCAGAAAAGAGGTCAGCTAGAGCGCCACGAATCCGGGCGCTCGAACTCACCATGCGCTCAACAACGAGATTCCCGTTAGGAAAGTCGAACAGGCCTCGAAATAGTTTATCGATATCTTTATTGTTTTCGCTCATAGCAATAGATCGTCTGATTGATTGGGATAGACGGCTCGTACAGAAGAGCGCGAAGCTTCCTCTCGACTTTTGAAATAGAATTCGGATCGGCTGGCGAATCAATAAGAACTTCGACAAAGTGACGTGCCATGATAGAATAATTGGGACACTTAAGCGTCGCCCTTATCGGTGCGGTTTCTGCCAATTTATATTGTCCATTTGTGAAATTGCATTCGACTTCTGGATTGGCACGGACGATATGCTTTAACGACCAGAACATTACGTTGCCGAACAAACCGTCGTTATCATTTCTAACTTCGATAATCACATCCGGTTTCAAATCTGAAATTTTCATTTGCAATCGTGTAATGTCATTATCAAGATATTGAAGCACGTGACACAGTATCATCGTTCGTGGCCGGTCCGCCCAGTCGGGCTCATATTCAAAGAAATCCGAAGTTACCCTTTTATGTAGGCGACTATGGGTGTCAGGAATCTCATTTATATCGAGAAGAACGGCGCGCCTCTCTGGGAAGGCAAATTCAGCAATGTCGCCGAGTCCTGCACCCACATCAAGTATCGGTTCGAGCAGCCGTCGCTTAAGTGTTGTCCGCAGAGCTTCAGCAATTAGCCGATTCTCATCACAATAGATCTCCTTGAAATCGCGAAGCGCCTCCAAAAATGTCAGATTGCGGATATTGGCTATCATTTTATGCAGGGGGAGTTCCAACATTGTACTACATGTGGAAAGGATTAAAGTCGGTTTCCCGATCGTAGAAATCCTCGACTTCAAGGCGCTTAAGCGAACGCACGATTGGTAATGTGACCGGTAAAGCAATAATTTCCCAACCGACCTTAACTAGCCACGCAGAAAAGGCTATCGCAACGAGACTTCCAAAAGCGTATAGGCCAGTAAAGGCGATCGCGACAAAGACAACAGTATCGACAAGCTGACCAAAGATCGTGGACAGCACGAACCGCAAAGCCATAGCTCTTCCATTCATCCAGACCTTCATCTTCGCAACGATGTAGGAATTCGTGAACTCGCCACATACATAGGCAACGATCGACCCCGCTACGATTCTAGGGATTTGAGCCAACACTAAGTCGAACGCTGCCTGATTTGTCCAAAAACTGGCTGGAGGCAGAGCGCGTGCAACCTCATAAGAAATAACCATGACAATAAGCGCAACAAATCCACTCCAGATTACTCGTCGACAAATCGCGTATCCGTAAACTTCAGTTAGCACGTCTGCCGCCAGGTATGCTAAAGGAAACAGAATTATTCCGGCTGGCAAGTCGAGTCCAAAGAAATTGAATATTTTCGTGTCCAACGTGTTTGCGATCAATAGCGTCGCAGTGAATAGACCCGTGATTGGTAGTAAGAATTTGTGTTTCATCATCGAGCCCCTTCGAGCCTATCCGCTTGGTTCATGGTAACTATGCGCGCTTTTTTCGAATAAGTATCGTCGATATATTTCAGATAGTTACGTCTATTGATTACTTCCTCCGGGTACATCTTAACGCCAAGGTAAGGTCGGGTATTTTCATCATTTAGGATCAAATATCCGCTCATTTTGAGGTCCTCGCCATCACTATGGTACGGATTTCCGATGGAAAAGTGAGTTGCTAGCACCGCTTCTTGACCTAGGTCCAAGGGCACAGCGCAAAGTTTATCGTTCTCGCCTTGCCCCTCCAGCTCTTTATAGACTTTGAATCTACTCAGGAGGTCCGCGGGAATGAAGAATTTTACCTCGCCGCCTCTTTGGAGCACAGAATTTACTGACCTCTTAAACCGTGGGTCCTCCGGATCAACAAATCTCATCGCCGCGACCCAAACCGCGTGCTGTTGCCCTTCCCATTCTGCTAATTCGCCCAAGGTCTTTAGAGACCGAGATAGGAGACTCGTTTTTTCGGGCGCTATTTTATATTTATCCTCAATGAGCGTAGCGACTAAATCTTCGTACTCAACACCCAGAACGAGAGCGATATCTCGAATGGTTCCAGCCTTTGGATCGTGAACGAGGCCCCTCTCGATCCGGGCAATAAGTGACTGCGCGGGCTCGGGCGCCTCATCATCTTTATGCACCGACGCCGCCCTAAGCTTTTTAAGTTCCTCGACCAGCTGATCTTGCTTCAGCCCGCGTGCCCTTCGGGCCGCCTCTAACCTCATGCCCAACTTGCGTAATGTCATGGCGTAGGGCCTACGGCTGCGCGGCATCTGGCCTTGGTTTTTTGCGCGCGCTTGGAACCGTGCGTAGTATGGCCTCACCGTTTTGTCAACAATACTGACCTATTCAGGCGTGTTTATATAAAAAATGGATTTACCAGCTCTATAAAAACAGATATATATATCGTCCGGCTGGTGGGAAAACGAGCCGTACAACAGCGAACCGACACAGGAACGCTGTGTCGGCCCATCCCAAGCGGGCGGTTACCGCCGCCCCTCAAGACCTTGGCCGCGAACGTGGAGGTCCGCGACATGGTTAAGTATGCCATAATCACGTTTTTGCGCAAGTTTAGCGTGTTCACCGACACTACTCAATCTGAGATAGCGCCGCCTCAACCATCACAGAAGCAATGCACCGGCAGCTGCGTGGTCTCGCACGGTGGTGCTGAATTCAAAATTCAGGCCTGCAATTGCGGGGCGTCTGATCGGTGACTGCTGTACCGGAAGGCAGCCGTGGCGCTCTTAGTCGATGGCCTTTCGCGGTCTGTTGGACTGTCTTTAGCCGCCGCCTACGTTGGCTTCAACGTTCAGGATTTCGAGAAATGGGTTCAGCTCGGAATACTTCCCGCAGCTGACCCGAACACTTGCGGTTGGCGCAAAGAAAATCTCGACCAGGCGCTTAGTGCGTTAGCGGAGAAAGGCTGGCCAGCGCACCGCGATTTGCCAGGCATCCAACGCCAACCGCGCACCGATGGCGTAGGGCTCAAAAAATACCATCACTATCGCCGCGGCGTTCCCGGCGCGCTGGAGGGCGAGCCGGGCAGCGGCGTCTATATGGCGAGCCTGATTGCGAAGAACCGCCAATTTGCCCTTCGACACGCAGCTGCACGAAAAGCTGAACCTGCCCCCCCACAGAACCCGATTATGGCTCAACCAAATCCCGCCGACCGGCTTGGCCTGCCAAACCTCCTGACCGAGCATATAGGCGGCATGTTACCGGCCGCTGGCCATGGCGCGCGGGGCCGCCGCAAGGCATCGAGGAAACCGCCTTTGCGACGAACGCTGCCGGAAAATCTGCCGCTGTATCCCGAGGAGTATCAGCTCGCGGCGGCAATTCTCGGTCCGGACCGCGCCGAAGAGTGGCGCGCAATAGCAAGAATGCTTGAGCGGGAGGGCTTGCCGCTCATTGACCCGCTAATGGGCGCGCGGTTTTGGCCGGCGGTCCGAGAGTTTTTCGAGAGCCGAAACGGCCTTGACGAGCGAATCGTCGCGGGAGTCAAATTGCCGGCCGTTGCGCGCGTGCGCTGTGTGCCGTTCGTCCCGGACGGCAAGGAGGTGCTTGATGGCGAGGAAGCGAGCGCCGATCCTGGTCGGGGGCGCGCTAATCGACCTCAACGCCCCCGGCCTTGAAATCCGTGAGCGCGGCAACCGCCGCGAGGTCTACTGGGTCGCGCGCAAGGACGCGCGCAAGCTGGGTTACGTGCCGCGTACGGTGCGTTTGCACGGCAACCCCGACAGCCTCGCCGACGTACAGCGTATGGCGCAGCGCTGTGCCGTTCTCACGCTCGAAATGAAGCAGTGGCTTGCGGACGGCGGACGCGACCCGCGCCCCATCTTTGACGGCAGCTTGCGCAGCCTCATCGCCTGCTATCAGACCGACAAAGAGTCGCCGTACCGCAATCTCGGTCAAAGTACCCAAACCGTGTATGCCGAATGGTGCGGCGTGCTTGAACAAAAATTCGGGGCGCGCCGCATAGACCGCCTCGCCGGCGCCGACCTTCGGCGTTGGTTCAATGAAGTCGCCAAGCCAGCGAAACCGGGCGGCCTGCCACGCCTTTCGCTCGCGCGCAAAACGGTCAGGACGATGCTGAGCATCTTGCTCGCCTACGGCATCGAGCTTGGCCTTCCCGCCTGCCTGCGGCTCGCGCAGGCGCTTGAGCGCATGACGCTCACTCCGCCGCGGCACTTGCTTGAAGAATGGAAGCGCAAGAAACCGCAGCAGCAGGCTATGACCTTTGCTCACGCCGAGGCCATCGTTGAGGAGGGATTGAAGCGCGGCACGCTGCGCCACCGCTCCGTCGCGTTAGGCGTGGCGGCGCAGTTCGAGCTCACACTCGCGCAGATCGACGTGATAGGCGCGTGGGAGCGCATCGAGAACCCGCGCAGGCTGCCCGAGGGCGCCATTGTCCAGAGCAATCGATTGTGGCGCCCCGGCCTGCGCTATGAGGACTTCCTGCCAGACATGGTGCTCGACATGCGGCGCTCTAAGACCAGCAAGCAGGGTATCTTTGATATCCGCCTCTATCCCCTATTCATGCGCGCACTCGCCGCCGTGCCGGAGACCGAGCGCCATGGTCCGGTCGTTATCGACGACGCGGGCCTTCCCTTTTTCCGTCGCCACTATGCCGACCTCTATCGCGAACTCGCCGACGCCGCGGGCGTACCCAAGGGCGTGTGGAACATGCACGCGCGCCACGGCGGAGCGACCGAGGCGCGCCAGTCCGGCGTGCCGCTGGAGGACACCAGCGAGCACCTACAGCATTCGAATATTCAAACGACGAAGCGGCACTACATTGTGCCGAACATCGAAACGACGCGCCGCGTCGCCCGCGCGCGCGTCGCGAACCGCGCTAAGCCAGATGCATCATGACAAATTTGGAGCTGCCCTAATTTACCGCAGACTAGCAACACCGCCGGAAAAAACGAGGCCGCCAACGTGGCGGCCTCGCGAAGTCTTGGCGACCTTAGAATTTTTTCCCAATCGGTACTTATCCGCAATCGCCTAACGCTGGATCGGCGCGTTACCCTGCCTCGTTGTATCGCCAGCTATTGGAGAGACCCGCGCTATGGCGGTCGCCGACCAGGGGTGTGCGGAACTTAATGCCGCTTATCACGGGGACCCTGGAAACTGGATTACGGCACCTTTCAGGACGCCTCTCGTTGGGTGAGCTAGGGGTGCAGAACACGGTTGTCAAGCAGGGCTAGGGCCGCCGCACACTCTGCCCCACAGATTAGGAACATCCCCCGCAACCGCCTTAAAACAGAACAGCACCCAAAATTTGGATATTTCACAGCAGAACGAACCCGGAAACTGGGATTCCCAACAACCATTCCCAACACGTTCCCAACAATCTCTGCTAAGTGCTGGCGCGCCCGAAGAGATTCGAACTCCTGACCCCCAGATTCGTAGTCTGGTGCTCTATCCAGCTGAGCTACGGGCGCGCGTCCGGGATAGCTAGAGGTTAGAAACGGCGATGGCAAGGGCTCAGCCATCCACCGAATTGCGCAGTCACCGCCCCTTGCCGAACGTCTTCGCGTATTGCTCCGGCTTGAAGCCGACGAGGAGCTTGCCGTCGATGTCGAGCACCGGCCGTTTGATCATCGACGGCTGTGCCGCCATCAAGGCAATCGCCTTCTTCTCGCTCAAGCCTTCCTGCTCCTTCGGCGGCAAGGCGCGGAACGACCGGCCCGAGCGGTTGAGCAACGTCTCCCAGCCGACCGCGTGCGCCCAGCCTTCGAGCGCGCCGCGCGCAATGCCCGCGCTCTTGTAGTCGTGAAAATCATAGGCGACGCCATGCGCATCGAGCCAAGCGCGCGCCTTCTTCATCGTGTCGCAGTTCTTGATGCCGTAAATGGTGACGCTCTTTGCCATCGTGTGTTTCCCCTCACCCCAACCCTTTACCCGCAACCGGCAGAGGGAAATCTAGGCCCTTGCCCGCTCGCCGCGGCGGGCGCCGAGTTCGACCGCGCGGTCGGGAATGGTGATGCGGAAGGTCGCCCCGATGGTGCCGTCGACGAGCCTGATTTCGCCGCCGTGGGCGCGCACCAGCTCGGCCGCAATGGCGAGGCCGAGGCCGGAGCCACCCGAGCGGGTCGAGCCGGTGAACGCCTCGAACAAATGGGCGCGCGCCTTGGCCGGCACGCCCGGCCCGGTGTCCGACACCTCGATCACCACCACGGCGCCCTCGCGCCGGCCGACGATGCGGATGTGGTCGCGCGTCGGGTCGTTGGGCGCGCGGCTCTCGAGCGCCTGCACGGCGTTGCGCGCGAGGTTGAGCAGCACGCGGAAAAGTTGATCGGGATCGGCGTCCACCCTGACACCGCGCTCGACCGCGTCGATGAAACGGATGCGCGCGTCAGGCCCCAGCCCGACGTTCTCGCGCACGTCATCGATCAGGGACTCGAGCGATACCGTTCGGCGGTCGGGCGGCGGCTCCTTGGCCTGGCCGTACGACAAGGTCGACTGACAAAACGCGATCGCGCGCTCGAGCGCCGCCATCAGCTTGGGCGCGAAGCGCTGCACGGTCGGATCGGAAATGCTCGACAGCCGATCGGAGAACAGCTGCGCGGAGGCGAGCAGGTTGCGCAGGTCGTGGTTGATTTTCGACACCGCAAGTCCGAGCGCGGCGAGGTGGCTCTTCTGGTGCAGCATCGAGGCGATCTCGGTCTGCGTGGCGGCGAGCCCGCGTTCGGCGAAGCCGATCTCATCCTGCCGCGTCGACGTCCAGGTGAGGCGGTTGCCGCCCTCGGGGTCGGCGCGGAACGCGATCATGGCGGCGCCGATCCGCCGCATCGGCCGCACGAACAGATAATGCAGTGAAAAATAAACGAGCGCGGCGGTGATCGCCGAGATGATCATCGACAGCAGCAGGATGTTGACGGAGAACTTCAGCATCGCCTGGCGCAACGGCGCCTCGTCCATCACGACCTCGACGAAGTCGCCGCCCATGGGCGCGGGGCCGACGACGCGCATCAAGTCGTTGCCGCGCGAGAGCAAGGTGCCGAATGCGTCGACGATCGCGGCGTAAGCCGACATGTCGCGCATGTCGAATTCCTTCGGCACGGACGGCAGCGGATCCGACGCGGCGAGCAGGTGACGGGTGTTGTCCATTTTGAGCGCCACCGCCTTGGCGCCGATCTCGCTTAGGATCTCCTGCTTGAGATCCTGCGGCACCATGTCCCGGGGCGCGGCCTTGAGCACCATGGCGGCGACATGTGCGGCGGCGAGGCGGTCCTTGAGCCAGTTCAAGCGAAAGTTCGCAACCGACGGCACGTAGATAAGCACTTCCGCCAGCATCACGAACAGCAGCGTGAGCACCAGCAGTTTGCCGGAAAGGCCGAAATTCGGCCTGCCGGTGCGCTCGGTCGCGGGGACAACGGGTGCGGTTTCGTTCATGTGGCTTAGGTCCGGCGCGGCTTGGGGACAAACTTCACCCGAAGCGGCGCAGCGCCCGTATGATGCGCTGCACAAACGGCTTCGTCAAACTGCCCGAGAAGTAGGTGACGGCGGCGCGTTTGCCGATTTCCGCCAGGGTCGGATAGGGCATCACCACTTCGGCGAAGGCCCGGATGTTGAGGCCCTTGCTGACCGCCAAGGTCCACGGCACGATCAGTTCGCCCGCGTGGGCGCCCACAATGGTCGCGCCGAGAATCCTCCCGCGCTCCGTGGTTATCGCCTTGATATGCCCGTGGGTTTCCCGCTCCGCCTGGGCGCGGTCGTTCTCGTCATAAGGCCAGCGCAACACCCGGATGCGGCGGCCTGTCGCCTGTGTTTCCGTGATCCCCACATGCGCGAGCTCCGGGTCCGTGTAGATGACGCGCGGCACGATGTTCGGGTTAGCGCGCGCGCGCAGCCGGAACAGCACGTTCCGGATGACGATGCCGGCGTGGTAATTCGCCGCGTGGGTGAACTGCGGCCCGCCGGTCACGTCGCCGACGGCGTAGACACGGCGGTTGCTGGTGCGCAGCCGTTTGTTGACGCGGATGCCGCGCGGACCGGTCTTGATGCCCGCCGCCGCAAGATCGAGGTCGTCGAGATTGGGGCGCCGCCCGGTAGCGACCAACAGGTGGCTCGCCTCGATTGCCTCCTCCGCGCCCGCCGTCGCCACCACGACGCGCGGCTTTAAGCCCGGTTCGACGCGCAGCACGTTGGTGCCGGCGCGGATCGCAATCCCCTCGCGCTTGAGCTGATCGAGCAGGATCGCGGCGCATTCGGGATCGTCGTTTACGAGCGGAGTCGCCGCTTCGATCACGGTGACGGCGGCACCGAGGCGGCGAAAGGCCTGGGCCATTTCGAGCCCGACCGGGCCGGCGCCGATAATAAGAAGATGCTCGGGGCAGACGGTGAGATCGAACACGGTCTCGTTGGTGAGATAGGCAGCCTGGTCGAGCCCGGGAATCGGCGGCGCCGCGGGGGCGGCGCCGGTTGCGACCACGAAGCGGCGCGCCTTGACCTCTATTGCATCACCGACCGCGACGGTGTCCCTGCTCTTGAACCGCGCGGCCCCTTCGATCACCTGCACGCCGAGCCCGGTGAATCGTTCCTTCGAATCGTTGGGCGCGATCGCCGCGATCACCCCGTGCACGTGACCGTGCACCTTGACGAAATCGACGGCCGGCCGCTGCGCCGCCACGCCGAAAGCCGCGCCCGCGCGCACTGCCTGCGCGCGCTTCGCGGCGGCGAGCAGCGCCTTCGAGGGCACGCAGCCGTAGTTGAGGCAGTCGCCGCCCATCTTGCCTTTCTCGATCAGCACGACCGGTACGCCGAAGGCGGCCGCGGCCGCGGCGACCGACAATCCGCCCGAGCCCGCGCCGATCACGCAGATGTCGGGGGTCAATGTCTGGGGCGTGCGGCTTGCACCGCGCGGCTCGCTCGCCATGCTCACCCCGGCATCGCGGCGTCGCGTCGCGCCCGCCATTTGCGCACCACGACCGGAATGAGCGCGACCACGCCGAGGGCGGCGAGCGCGGCGAGCAGTTGCGGCGTCACCAGCGCCGACATGGAAAAGTTGAGGCGGCAGTCGGCCCGCCCGGCGGCGATACAGGCGTGATAGGCAGCCTCCTGGGCGGCGATGACGCTGTCGAGCCCGCCACCCACCAGCGCGTAGGCGAACGTGCCGGGAATGATGCCGATGGCCGTCGCGAGCACGAAGGTTGTGAGGCGAACGCCGACCACCGCGGGCGCGAGGTTGACGAGCCAGAACGGGAACACCGGCACAAGGCGCAGGAACAACAGATAATTAAAGGCGTCTTCGCGGAAACCCTCCGCCAGCTTGCCGGCCAGGGGACCGGCGCGGCGCAGGACGGCTTCGCCGCAGGCGCCGCGGGCGATAAGGAACACAATGGTCGCACCGACGGTGGCGCCGACAATGGCGGCGAGCGCGCCGATCAGCCAGCCGAACAAGACGCCGCCCATGATGGTGAGAATCGCCGCCCCCGGAATCGACAGCGCCACGGCCACGACGTAGATCGCGACGAAAGTCGCGATGGCGAGACCGCAGCGCGCAGCGACAAATCCCTCGATCGCCGCGCGATGGCCTACCAGCGTCTCGAGCGAGAGAAAGCGGTGCCACCCCATCGCGAACACCACCGCCATCACGACCACGACGGCCGCGACCGGTGCCAGCCGGCGCAGCCAGGAGTGGCCGGCGTGCTCGGCGTGCTGTGTCATGGATCCATGGTCGAGGTGCATCGTTCGGCGGCTGCGCTGTGCGACAACAACCAGCATATACGAGAAGCCGGTGCCCGGCGCAGCGGGCAAACGAAGCGGCTCGCGGCAGCGTGACCGAACGTGAAAAACGCCTCTGAATCGGGACACTAGCGGCGTTCGGTCGACCTGCCGTCGCATTGACTTGAGCGGCGGGGCTCCCGTATAAGCCGCGGGACTTTCAACGTCGACCACCCGATGTTGCGTGGATTTATGACGGCGGAGCGGTGTTGCCTGCCGGATTAACGAGCATCGGCGCCGCGACGCACTTCCAAATCACGACGAGCGGAGATTTGACCGGTGAAGCGGACCTATCAACCGAGCAAGCTGGTGCGCAAGCGGCGCCACGGCTTCCGCGCCCGCATGTCCAGCAAGGGCGGCAAGCGCGTGGTCGCGGCGCGCCGCGCGCGCGGGCGCAAGCGGCTGAGTGCTTAGGCCCGACGCGCCGCGCCGCTTTCCCATGGAGCGGATGAGGCATCGGGCGGACTTCCTTGCCGCCGCGGCCGGGGCGAAGGCCTCCGGCGCGGCGTTCACGCTCCAGGGGCGCCGGCGCGAGGATGAAGGCCCGGCGCGGGTCGGCTTCACCGTATCGAAGAAGGTCGGCAACGCAGTCGAGCGCAACCGGGTGCGGCGTCGACTACGGGAAATCGTGAGGCTCGCGCCGGCCGGCCGCCTGCAGGCCGGCCATGATTACGTTCTGATCGGGCGGCGCGCGGCGCTCGGGGTGCCGTTCGCGCGCATGGTTGCGGAGTTGGACGGCGCGCTCGACCGCTTACATAGGGGACACCGGCCGCCGCCCGCGCGGGGCCCGCAGTCGGCCAAGGGCCGGAACGACGAGAACGCATGATGGGCGACCAGAAGAACACAATCCTCGCCATCGTCCTCTCCGCGCTGGTGTTTATCGTCTGGCAGTATTTCTTCGGGCTGCCGATGCAGGAAAAGCAGAAGCAGGTCGCCCAGCAGCAGCAACAGTCGCAGCAGACGCAGCCCCCCGCCGCGCCGTCCGAGACGCGCCCGGCCGCGCCCGGACAGGTGCCGGGGACCGGGACGGCGCAGCCGACCGAGGTCTCGCGCGAGGAGGCGTTGGCGAAGTCGCCGCGCGTACGCATCGCCACTCCGCGCGTCACCGGCTCGATCGCGCTTACCGGCGGACGCATCGACGACGTATCGCTCCCCACCTATCGCGAGACCGTCGACCCCAATTCTCCCGCCATCATCCTGCTCTCGCCGTCGGGAAGCCCGCACCCGTTCTATGCCGAGTTCGGCTGGGTGGCGGGCGCCGGCTCGAACGTAAAAGTGCCGGGCGCGGACACGGTCTGGCAGCAGCAGGGCTCGAACGAACTCGGCATCGACCGGCCGGTGACGCTAACTTGGGATAACGGCCAGGGACTCGAGTTCCGCCGCACGATTTCGGTCGACGACAAATATATGTTTTCGGTGCGCGACGACGTGGTCAACAAAGGAACGGCCGGCGTCACGCTTTATCCTTATGCGCTGATCTCCCGGCACGGCACGCCGCCCACGCTCGGCTACTACATCCTGTTTGAAGGCCTGATCGGCGTGCTCGGCGATAAGCTGCAGGAGGTCAAATACACCGACATCGAGAAGGCCAAGCTCCAGGAGTTCAAGGACGTCAAGAACGGCTGGCTCGGCTTCACCGACAAATACTGGGCGGCGGTGCTGGTGCCCGAGACCACCGACCGGCTCGACGCCAAGATGACGTCGGGAACGATCGGTAACCTCAAGACCTATCAGACCGACTACCTGCTCGACGCCCGCAACATCGCGCCCGGCGCTACCGCGACCGCGACCGCGCGCCTGTTCGCCGGCGCCAAGGAGGTCGCGACCGTCAACGGCTACGAGAAGGACCTCGGGCTCAACCGCTTCAAGCTGCTGATCGACTGGGGCATGTTCTGGTTCATCACCCAGCCGATGTTTGCGGTTATCGACTATTTCTTCCGCCTGGTCGGCAATTTCGGCGTCGCGATCCTGATCGTCACCGTGCTGGTGAAGCTCGCGTTCTTCCCGCTCGCCAACAAATCCTACGCCTCGATGGCCAAGATGAAGGCCGTCCAGCCGCAGATGGCCGCGCTGCGCGAACGCTACCCGGACGACAAGGTGAGGCAGCAGCAGGAGATGATGGAGCTTTACAAGCGCGAGAAGATCAACCCGGTCGCCGGCTGCCTGCCGATCGTGATCCAGATCCCGGTATTCTTCTCGCTATATAAGGTTTTGTTCGTCACCATCGAAATGCGCCACGCGCCGTTCTACGGTTGGATCAAGGACCTCTCGGCACCGGACCCGACCAATATCTTCACGCTGTTCGGGCTGATCCCGTGGGAACCGCAGCACCTGCCGGTGATCGGGGCGTTCCTCGTGCTCGGCATCTGGCCGCTGATCATGGGCGTGACCATGTGGGTGCAGATGAAGCTCAATCCGGCGCCGCCCGATCCGACCCAGAAGATGATCTTCGACTGGATGCCGGTGATCTTCACCTTCATGCTGTCGAATTTTTCCGCCGGGCTGGTGATCTACTGGGCGTGGAACAACACGCTCTCGGTGCTCCAGCAATCGGTGATCATGCACAAGAACGGCGCCAAGATCGAACTCTTCGATAACCTCAAAGCGACCTTCGCCAAGAAGAAGGCGTGAGGCCGGACGTCCCGGCCGTGGCTGCCGATTATGCCGATGACGAAATCGAGGCCGGCCGCCGGCTGTTCACGGTCGAGTGGCGCTTCGCCGCCGCCGCGGCTTCCGTCGACGCGCTGCCCGCGATGGCGGGCGCCGAAGTCGCCTTTGCCGGGCGCTCCAACGTGGGCAAATCGAGCCTGATCAACGCGCTCACCGGCCGCAACGCGCTCGCGCGCACCTCGCATACGCCCGGCCGCACCCAGGAACTCATTTTCTTCGCCGGCCCGCCGCAGCTCATTCTGGTGGACATGCCCGGCTACGGCTACGCGGCCGCGCCGAAACACAAGGTCAAGGCCTGGACCGAGCTGATCCACGCTTACCTGCGCGGTCGCGCCAACCTCGCGCGCGTCTATGTGCTGATCGATGCGCGCCACGGCCTCAAACCACCCGACACGGCTGTTCTGGAGTCGCTCGATGAGGCGGCGGTGAGCTATCAGATCGTATTCACCAAGGCCGATCAGGTGCGCGCAGGGCTTGCGGCAACGACCGGCACGGTGGGCGCGGCGATCGCCCGGCGGCCGGCCGCGTTTCCCGACGTCATCGCCACGTCGGCGCGCGAAGGCACCGGCATCGCGGAGCTGCGCGCGGCGGTCGCGCGGCTGTTGCGCGAGCGCGAAATTTAGCGTGCCCCTTCCGCCGCGTCGCAGCGGCCGTTACAACGGCGCGGCGCGCGAGGCGCACGAGACCAAGCCATGGACGTAACGCCGCAAGACAAGGCCCGCATCCTCTCCGAGGCGTTGCCGTACATGCAGCGCTACGACGAGGAAATCGTCGTCGTCAAATACGGCGGACACGCCATGGGCGAGGAGCACGTCGCGCGCAATTTCGCCAGCGACATCGTGCTGCTCGAGCAGGCGGCCATCAATCCGGTGGTGGTGCACGGCGGCGGGCCGCAGATCCAGGCGATGCTGGAGAAGCTCGGCATCAAGTCGCAGTTCGCCGCCGGGCTCCGCATTACCGATGCGGCAACGGTCGAGATCGTCGAAATGGTGCTCGCCGGCTCGATCAACAAGAATCTCGTGGGCCACATCAATGCGGCGGGCGGCAAGGCGATCGGCCTCTCCGGTAAGGACGGCAACATGGTGATCGCTCACAAGATCACCCGCACCGTCGTCGATCCCGGTTCTCACGTGGAGCGGATCATCGACCTCGGCTTCGTAGGCGAGCCCGACAAGATCGACACGATGGTGCTCGACCAGATCATCGGCCGCGAGCTGATCCCGGTGCTCGCCCCGATCGCCGCGGCGCCGGACGGCGGCACCTTCAACGTCAACGCCGACACCTTCGCGGGCGCGGTCGCCGGCGCGCTCAAGGCCAAGCGCCTGCTGCTGCTGACCGACGTGCCGGGCGTGCTCGACCGCAACAAACAATTGATCAAGGACCTGTCGATTGCGGATGCGCGCAAGCTGATCGCCGATGGCACTATCGCCGGTGGCATGATCCCGAAAGTCGAGACCTGCATCTACGCGCTCGAGCACGGGGTCGAGGGTGTAGTGATCCTGGACGGCCAAGTGGAGCACGCGGTGCTGCTCGAGCTTCTCACCGACCACGGCGTCGGCACGCTGATTCACAGCTAGCTCAATTATGACGGCGACGCCGCGCGGGTTTTCTCACGTCGACACCTGGGTGTTCGACCTCGACAATACGCTCTATCCCCGTCACTTGAACCTGTGGCAGCAGGTGGACGAGCGCATCCGCGAGTACGTCGCGAAGTTCCTGGACGTCGGGCGCGAGGAAGCCTTCCGGGTGCAGAAGGACTACTACCGGCGCTATGGAACCACCATGCGCGGGCTGATGACCGAGCACGGGCTCAACCCGGACGATTTCCTCGATTTCGTGCACGAAATCGACCATTCACCGCTCGAGCCCAACCCGGTGCTGGGCGCGGCGATCGAGGCGCTGCCGGGCCGCAAGCTCATCCTCACCAACGGCACCCGCAAGCACGCCGACGCGGTGACGCGGCGGCTCGCGATCGACCACCACTTCGAGGGCGTGTTCGACATCGTTGCGGCGGAACTCGAGCCCAAGCCATCGCCACAGACCTACGACCGCTTTCTCGAGGCGCACGGGGTCGATCCGTCAAGCGCCGCCATGTTCGAGGACTTGGCGCGCAACCTCGCCGTGCCGCATGCGCTCGGTATGACCACCGTGCTGGTGGTGCCGCACGGTACGCGCGAGGTCTTCCGCGAGAGCTGGGAGATGGAAGGTCCCGGCGAGCCGCACGTCGACCACGTCACCGACGATCTCGCGAAGTTCTTGGAGCAGATCGCGCCGGGATCTCCCTCTCCCCGCGAAGCGGGGAGTGCCTGAAATCTTGACATCCCCTCCCTCGCCTCCGACAACCGCGTGCGTTTTGGGGAGCTTTCAGAAATGTCCAAAGCCGAGTTGGAGAAGACCATCGAGACCGCTTTCGCCGCGCCCGAGAAGATCGGGCAATCGACCAAGGGGGAAGTGCGCGAGGCGGTCGAGGCCGCGCTCGAGCTGCTCGACAGCGGCGAGGCGCGCGTGGCCGAGCGCCAGCCCGACGGCAAATGGATGGTCAACCAGTGGCTCAAACAGGCGGTGCTGCTCTCCTTCCGCCTCAACGACATGACCCAGATCCCCGGCGGGCCCGGCCAAGCGTCGTGGTGGGACAAGGTACCGTCGAAGTTCGACGGCTGGGGCGAGAACCGCTTCCGCGCCGCAGGCTTTCGCGCGGTGCCCGGCAGCGTGGTGCGGCGCTCCGCCTATATCGCGCCGAACGTCGTTTTGATGCCGTGCTTCGTCAACGTCGGCGCCCGCGTGGGCGAGCGCACCATGATCGACACGTGGGCGACCGTCGGCTCGTGCGCGCAAGTGGGCAAGGACTGTCACATCTCCGGCGGCGCCGGCATCGCCGGCGTGCTCGAGCCGCTACAGGCCAACCCGGTTATCATCGAGGATAATTGCTTCATCGGCGCACGCGCCGAAGTCGCCGAAGGCGTGATCGTGCGCGAGGGCTCGGTGCTCTCGATGGGCGTCTACATCGGCGCGTCGACGAAAGTCATCGACCGCGCGAGCGGCAAGATCTACCAGGGCGAGGTGCCGCCCTATTCGGTCGTTGTCTCCGGCACGTTGCCGGGTAAGAACCTGCCCGACGGATCGCCCGGACCGGGGCTCTACTGCGCCGTCATCGTCAAAACGGTCGATGAGAAGACGCGCGCCAAGGTCTCGATCAACGATTTGCTGCGGGATTGACCAATCAACATCGTCATGGTCGGGCTTGTCCCGGCCATCCACCTCTTGATTTGTTTGTGTTTTCAGGACGTGGATGCCCCGGCACTAAGCCAGGCATGACCGCGGACAAAGAGTTCGACAAAGATGCCCGCCGACCCGGTTGCGCTTGCGCGTGATCTCATCCGCTGCCCGTCGGTGACGCCGGCGGAAGGCGGTGCGCTCGATTATTTGCAGGGTGTGCTGGAGAAGGCAGGCTTTGCGGTTCACCGCGTCAAATTTTCGGAAGCGGGCAACGCCGATGTCGAGAATCTCTACGCCCGTATCGGCACCGCCGCCCCGCACCTGATGTTCGCCGGCCATACCGACGTGGTGCCGCCCGGGGACGAGGCCGCGTGGACGCACGCACCGTTCGCCGGCGAGATCGCCGACGGGCAGCTTTACGGCCGCGGCGCCGTCGATATGAAGGGGGCAATCGCGTGTTTCCTTGCCGCGACGCTCGATTATCTCGCGACGTGGGGCGGCAAGCCAAAGGGCTCGATCTCATTCCTCATCACCGGCGACGAGGAAGGCGACGCGGTCAATGGCACGATCAAATTGTTGAACTGGGCGGCGGAGCGCGGCGAGCGCTTCGACCATTGCATCGTGGGCGAGCCGAGCAACCCGGCGGCGCTCGGCGACGCGGTGAAAATCGGGCGGCGCGGATCGCTCAACGGCACGCTCGTGGTCACCGGCAAGCAGGGCCACGTGGCCTTTCCGCATCTCGCCGAGAACCCGATCCGCGGGCTGGTGCAGTTGATGAGCGCGCTGATCGCCGAGCCGCTCGACCGCGGAACGGAACATTTCGATCCTTCGAACCTCGAATTCACCTCGGTCGACGTCGGCAACCGTACCGTCAACCTGATTCCAGGCGAGGCGCGCGCGCGCTTCAACATCCGCTACAACGACCTGCACAGCCCTGAGTCGCTCAAGGCGCTGATTGAACAGCGCTGCGCCGCGGCCGCCGGCACCGCGCGCTGGCGCATCGAATATCTGCCGTCGAACTCATGGGTGTTCCGCACCGAGCCCGGCCCGTTCGTCGATCTCGTCACCGAGGCCATTGCCGCGGCAACCGGCCGCAAGCCGCAGCTCTCGACCTCGGGCGGCACCTCGGACGCGCGCTTCATCAAGGACTATTGCCCGGTGCTCGAGTTCGGCCTCGTCGGCAAGACCATGCACCAGGTCGACGAGCACGTACCGACCGCCGAACTCGCCGCGCTCACCGCGATCTACCGACGAATATTGGATCGGTATTTTGGTTAGGCGTTCGTAGGGTGGGCTAAGGCCGCGAAGCGGCCGTGCCCACGCGTTCTTCTAGCCCGCGACATGCATTGCTGCCGGATGTGCGGCGCAGTAGAAACAGTCATGGCTAAGAAGCTGCCCTACGTCCACCCCGGCGAAGTGTTGCGCGAGGACTATCTCGTCCCGATGAAACTCGCGCCATACAGCCTTGCCAAGGCCCTCGGGGTGCCGCGCACCCGTATTGAGCGTCTCGCTCGCGCGGAGACGCCGGTCACCGCTGATACCGCACTCCGCCTCGCCCGGTACTTCGATACGACGCCGGGCTTCTGGATGGGGATGCAGGCGCAGTATGATATCGAGCGCGCGGCCGACGCGCTGGCGCCTGAACTCCGGCGCATCGCGCCGGCCAAACGCACGGCCGCGTAAACGCGTCGCCGTTGTTTCCGGCGGTTTTCACAACATTTCTAAGCCAAAAATTTACCACTGCGCGGCTATGGCTTGGGGATGGCCAGCTACGACCTGCCGCCCGGGATTGCGTATTTTCTCAATCAGCTGAGCGGCTTGCTGTTTGCGCCCGGCTCGCACTTCTCACTCGGCTCGCTTGCCTGCGCGCTCGCGATCGCGGTGATCTTCGTGGCGTGGCAGCGCCACCGGCGTGGGCGCCCGGTCAGGCTGCGCCCGATCCTGCGCGCGCTGTTCCCCCGCCGCATCCTGACGAGCCCGTCGAACTTCACCGACCTCGGCTATCTGTTCTTCAACGTCTTCCTGTGTGGCTTGCTGTTCGGCTGGACGGCGATTTCCTACCAGTTCCTCACCAACGGCGTCATGGGCGCCCTCGCGGCCACCTTCGGACCGACGACGCCGACCACCTTGCCGGCGTTCGTCCAGCGCTCAGTCATCACCGTGATGCTGTTCCTCGCCTACGAGCTCGGCTACTGGCTCAATCATTATTTGAGCCATCGGGTGCCGTTCCTATGGGAGTTCCATCGCGTGCATCACACGGCGACCGTGCTGACGCCGGTGACGAACTTTCGCGTCCATCCGGTCTACACCTTCGTGTTCGTCAACATCCTGGCGATCTCGACGGCAATAGCCAATGGCGTCGGGAACTACATGTTCGGCGAGACCGCCTATCAATACGCGCTCTCCGATACCAACATCATCCTGGTGATCTTCATCCATACCTACGTGCACCTGCAGCACACGGAACTGTGGATTCCTCTTTCCGGCGCGCTCGGCCGCGTGTTCATGAGCCCGGCGCATCATCAGCTCCATCACTCGACCAACCCGGCGCATTTCAACAAAAACATGGGCAGCTGCCTCGCCCTGTGGGACTGGATGTTCGGCACGCTCTACCTGCCGAGCAAGGAGCCGGAGAAACTCAGTTTCGGGGTCGATCCGGACGATCAATCCGTGCACACGATCACCGGCGCTTACCTCGACCCGTTCGTGCGTGCGGCCGGCGTCGTGCGCAACGCGCTGCCAAAGCAGGCACCGGCCGCTTCGGCTAGTCCTCAATAATTCACGCCGACCAGATAAAGCCCCTCGGGCGGCGCGACCGGCCCGCAGGCCGCGCGCGAGCGCGCGGCGAGCGCGCCGGCAAGATCGTCCACGCTCCACTTGCCATCGCCGACCAAGACGAGCGAGCCGACCATCGAGCGCACCTGATGGTGCAGGAACGAGCGCGCCGAGGCGTGCACGTGGATCTCTTCGCCGTCGCGCTCCACGTCGAGCCGGTCGAGGGTCTTGACCGGCGACTTGGCCTGGCATTCGGCGGCGCGGAAGGTGGTGAAATCGTGCCGGCCGAGAAGGCGCTGCGCTGCCGCGTGCATCGCGGCCGCATCGAGCGGACGCGGCACCCGCCAGGCACGATTGCGCTCGAGCGTGAGATCGGCGCGGCGGTTGACGATGCGGTAGAGATAATGACGCCGTTTGGCGGAGAAGCGCGCGTGGAAAGAATCCGTCGTCTTCTCGACCGCGAGCACCGCGACCGGATGCGGGCGCAGCCGCGCGTTGAGGGCGTCGCGGACGCGGTCGGGCCGCCAATCGCGCGCGAGGTCGACGTGAGCGACCTGGCCGCGCGCGTGCACGCCCGCGTCGGTGCGCCCGGCGCCGTGGACCGTCACCTTCTCGTCGGCAAACGCGGCGATCGCCTGCGTGATAACGCCCTGCACCGACGGGCCACCCGCCTGCATTTGCCAGCCGACGAACGGGCCGCCGTCGTATTCGATCAACAAACGATAGCGCGGCATGATCAGCGCACCTGCGCGCCTGGCAGGAGCCGCGCGCCGCGCAGGAATTCTTCGGCCTTCATCGCCTTCGCGCCGGCGCGTTGAAGTTCGACGACGCGGACGGCCCCCTCCCCGCACGCGATCGTCAGGTGCTCGTCGAGGAGCGTGCCGGGCGCGCCGGCACCTTTGCCGCGTGTCGTGCGCAGCACCCGCACCCGCTGATCGGCGCCGCCTGCAGGGATCTCGAACCAGGCGCCGGGAAAAGGCGAGAGCCCGCGGCAGCGGTCGTGCACCGCCTGCCACGGTTGCGTCCAGTCGATGCGGGTTTCGGACTTGACGATCTTCGGCGCATAGGTGACGCCGTCGTCGGGCTGCGGCGTGAGCGTCAGCGCACCGCGCTCGACCGCGCCCAACGCGCGCACCGTCAGATCCGCGCCGAGCCGTGCGAGCACGTCATGCAATTCGCCCGCCGTCATGTCGGGCCCGATCGGCACCCGCTCGGCCATGGCGATGGGACCGGTGTCGAGCCCTTCGTCCATTTTCATCACCATCACGCCGGTCTCGCGGTCGCCCGCCATGATCGCGCGGTTGATCGGCGCGGCGCCGCGCCAGCGCGGCAACAAAGAGGCGTGCAAATTGAAACAGCCGAGCGGCACGGCGGCGAGGATCCCGGGCGGAAGAATCAATCCGTATGCCACAACCACCGCCGCGTCGGCGCCGTGCGCGCGGAACGCGTCGGCAGCCTCGGCGGTGCGCAAGCTCGAGGGCGTATGTACCTGAAGGCCGAAGCGGCGTGCCTCGCGGGCAATTGGCGTTTCCTGCAGGTCCATGCCGCGCCCGGCCCGTTTGGCCGCGCGGGTATAGACCGCCACGACCTCGTGGACGCGGCCGACGATCTCGATGAGCGTCGGCAAGGCGAAATCGGGCGCTCCCATGAAAATCAGGCGCAGCGGCATGGCAAGGACCTATTCAGCATTTTTCAATGCTCCAGAAACGATTTGTGAAGCAAGTTCAATACGGGATACGGGCCGTTAATGGCGGCATTCTAGGTTGAACGGCGATCGGGCTTACTCCGGCCGCTCATTTGGCATGCCGAGGTGATTTTGGCCCGCAGCGGGGATGATTTCCCATGAGCCTTTTTCCGCGTGAGGCAAGCGAGACACGGGGGGTGGGTTTCACGATTCCCGATCTCTCGCGTCTATCGCATTGGCTGCCGTTCGTCCTCGTCCTTGCCGCGGCTTTGCTGCTGCGTCGTTACGTGGTTCCCAACGTGGACGTGGCCTGGAGCCTGACGCTCGCCGAAAAAATGCTCGACGGACAGCGGCTCTACGTCGACCTGATCGACATCAACCCGCCCGCCGGGACCTTGATCTATCTGCCGCCGGTGATGGTCGCCCGCCTGTTTGGGCTGCGGCCGGAGAGCGTCACCGACATTTTCGTCATCGCCGCCGTCTGCGCCAGTATCTGGATCAGCGGCCGCGTGTTCGACTTCCGTCGATTCCTCGGAATCGATGGCTGGCATTTCGCGACGCTGACGGCGGCCGTGCTCACCATTCTTCCGGCGCATACCTTCGGGAACCGAGATCCGATTTCGCTGATCGCTCTTCTTCCGTGGCTCGCGGTATGCGCCCTGCGGGCGATCCGCCGCCCCGTTGCGTTCGAACACGCCCTCATCGGCGGGATCTGCGCCGCCGTGGCGGTGATGATCAAACCCTACTTCGTTATCCCCGTGCTGCTCACCGCCGTCGTGGCGGCCGTCTGCGCCAAATCGTGGCGTGTTCTGCTGGCGCTGGAAAACTGGATCGCCGCGGGCCTGTGCCTTGCGTACGGCATTGCGGTCGCGGCCTTGTTTCCAGCGTTCATGGCCGACCTGCCGATGATCAACGCCGTCTACGTCGCCCGCCCGATGCCGATTCCCGACATGATGCCGGCTGTTGTGCTGTGGTTTGCAATCATCAGTATGATTTTTGCTTTGCGCCGCCGAGCCGCCTTCGATCCGGCGTTTTGTGTTTTGTTGGCGGCCTCCTGCGGCTGGGCGCTCGCGTTTCTGGCGCAGGGAAAGGGCTGGGCTTACCAGTCGTTTCCGATGCTGTCGCTGGCTTTGCTCGCGCTCGCGATCGCGGGGGGCTGGTTCGCGCTGCCGCAGCCAGGAGCCGGCACCGAGAAAGAGCGCGGATGGTTGGCCAGAACCGCGATCGCGGCAACCGTCGTTGCCGCGTGCTTCTGCTGGAACAACCGCGCGGCCGACGTTTCGAGCTATGCGGCGAAGATCCGGCAACTCGGTCCGCACCCCACCATGCTGACGATCACGTCGGACATCTCCGTGGGGCATCCGCTCGTGCGTGAAGTAGGCGGCGTTTGGGTGGGCCGAGTGTGCAGCAATTGGATCACCCATGGGGTGCTGCTTCGCCGGCATTCCGAGACCCTGGATCCGGAGACCGCGTCGCGTCTCGATTCCTACGAAGCTTTCGACCGCGCGATCTTGATCGAGGACATCGCACGGTCCCGGCCGGACGTCATCCTGGTGGAGAAAGTCTATTTCGACTGGGACGCCTGGGCCCGCTCCGACCCGGCGCTGCGCGAGCAGCTGGAAGCCTATCGCGAAGTCGAAACGTTAAACGGGATCGTGATCCTGCAACGGCAGTCGTAGCCCGGGGATGACTTGCGATGACTCTTTTCTCGCGTGAGATAAGCGCGACACGGCGGGCGGGGTTCACGATTCCCGATCTCTCGCGGCTGGCGCAGTGGGTGCCCTTCGCCCTTGTGCTTGCCGCGGCCGTCCTCCTGCGTCGGCACGTCGTTCCCAACGTGGACGTGGCCTGGGGCCTGACGCTCGCGGAGAAGATACTCGACGGACAGCGACTCTATGTCGACGTGCTAGAGCTCAACCCGCCCGGCGGCCTCTTGTTGTATCTGCCGCCGGTGGTGGTGGCGCGCCTGTTCGGCCTGCAGCCGGAGAGCGTCACGGACATCTTCGTCATCGCCGCCGCCTGCGCCAGCATCTGGATCACCGGCCGCGTGTTCGACTGCCGGCGATACCTCGGCGTCGACGGATGGCATTTGGCGGCGCTGACGGCGGCCGTGTTCACCATGCTTCCCGCGCACACTTTTGGGAACCGCGATCCGATCGCGCTGATGGCTTTTCTTCCTTGGCTCGCGGTTTGCGCCCTACGGGCGACGCGCCGCCCGGTCCCGCCCGTACACGCCATCATCGGCGGGGTCTGCGCCGCCCTGGCGGTGATCATCAAACCCCACTTCGTCCTGGCCGTGCTGCTCGCCGCTGTCGTGGCAGCGATCTGCGCCAAATCCTGGCGCGCCCTGCTGGCGGTGGAAAACTTCATCGCCGCGGGCTTGGTCCTTGCTTACGGCATCGCGGTCGCGGCGGTCTTTCCGGCGTTCCTGACGAACCTGCTCCCTATCATCGCCGCGGTGTACGTCGCCCGCCCGATGGCGGCTGCCAACGTGATGTCGGCTTTCGTGCTGTGGGCGATGATCATCGGCATGATTTTTGAGTTGCGCCGCCGATCGACCTTCGATCCGCCGTTCTGTGTTTTGGTGGCGGCATCCTGCGGCTGTGCGCTCGCGTTCCTGGTGCAGGGAAAGGGCTGGCCTTACCAATCGGTTCCGATGCTATCGCTCGCTTTGCTTGCGCTCGCACTCGCCGGGAACTGGTTCGCGCTGCCGCACGCAACAGCCGGCACCAAGAAACAGCGTGGATGGTTGGCTCGAGCCACGTTCGCGGGAGTCGTCGTCGGCGCGTGCTTCATCTGGAACAACGGCGCGAACAACACTTCGAATATTGCTGCGAAGATCCGGCAGCTCGGTCCGCACCCCACCATGCTGGCGATTACATCGGATATCTCATTAGCGTACCCACTCGTACGTCAAGTCGGCGGCGTCTGGGTGGGTCGCGTGTGCAGCAATTGGATCACCACTGGGGTGGTGCTCCGCCGTCGTTCCGAGACGCTGGATGCCAAGACCGCAGCGCGTCTCGACGCCTACGAAGCTTTCGACCGCGCGATGCTGGTCGAGGACATCGCACGGTCCGGGCCGGACGTCATTCTGGTGGAGAAACTCTCTTTCGACTGGGAGGCCTGGGCCCGCTCGGACCTGCGGCTGCGCGAACAGTTGGACGCTTACCGCGAAGTCGAAACGTTGAACGGGATCATGATCCTGCAACGGCGCAGCTAGAAGCGTATACCCGTAGCCCGGCGGAGCGCGTCTTTGCGCGCGATGCTGCTCACACCGTACCGCAGGTGATGTACTGCGCCCCGAGCGGCAGGCGAGTAAGACCCCGCTCGATCGCGCGGGCAGGCGCGGCGGCCGACGGCAAAAGCAGAAAATACCGGCTGTCGATTTCCCGCAGGCCGGCCTCTGCCATCAGGCGTGCCGTTCGCCAAGCCGGAAGGAGAATCGCGGCTTGGTCGAATTCGCAGCGGCGCACGGAAAGTTGCGTGAGCGGGTTAAGCGGATTGTGCTCGATGATGCCCACGGCGCCACCCGGCCGGATCACCCGCGACATCTCGCGCATGAAGCCGAGCCAATCGGCGCGTGGCACGTGATGCAGCACGCAAATCGCGAAGGCGAAATCAAACTCCCCCGAGGCGAAGGGAAGTTCCGTTCCGGCATAGGTCCGATACTCCACGCCGGAATTGGCGCGCGTCGCCTGTTCGATGCAATTGGCCGAGACGTCGACCGCCGCGAGCCGGGCGAACTGATTGCGAACGTACCCGTGCAGCGCGCCGACGCCGCAGCCGACATCGAGGGCACTCGGCTTCGCTTGCGGGCCGAAGCGGGCCGCGATCACCTCTCGCATGATGTCGGCCTTCGCTGCCGTGACGAACTCGTAGGACAGGCCGGAGAAGTCGATCGAAGCCTGAACGACGTCGCGGTATCCCTTGCCGTAGGTGTCGAACAGATGCGTCATCGCAGTCGCGTCACCGCCGCCATCTGCTCGGACGGACTTTCGACGGACGCGCGCCCGTGTTCGAACCCGATGCGTCTGCCGACGACGTAGAGCGGCCGTCCTTTCACCTCGGCGTAAATCCGGCCGACATAAAGGCCCATGATTCCGGTCATCAGCATGTTGACGCCGCACAAGAACGAAACAATCACGATGGTCGATGACCAGCCCGTGACCAGCTGGCTGCCCGCGAGCGAAAGGCCGATCACATAGAAGCCATACAGAAGCGCCACGGCGGACACGCTCATGCCGGCCCAGATCGCAAGCCGCAGCGGCGCGTCGGAAAAACCGATGACCCCGTTCACGGCAAGCCGAATCATTTTGCGCAAGGGATATTTGCTCTCGCCGGCGGCGCGCGCGGGCCGGCGGAACGCGACCTCGGCGGCGCGGAAACCCAGCCAGGCGAACATGCCGCGCACGAACCGGTCGTGCTCCGGCATGGCGCGAAAGGCATCGAGCGCCTTGCGGTCGACCAGGCGAAAGTCGCCGACCTCGTTGGGAATCTCGATCGCAGAGAGCCGGCCGAGCAGCCGATAGAACACGCCGGCGGTCCAGCGCTTGAATGCGCCCTCGCCCTCGCGCGCCAGCCGGCGGCCGTAGACGATGTGATAGCCCTCTTTCCACTTGGCGATCATCTCGAGGACGACTTCCGGCGGATCTTGCAGATCGCCGTCCATCACGACCACGGCGTCCCCATTTGCCGCATCCATCCCGGCGGTTATCGCAATCTGGTGCCCGAAGTTGCGGGTCAATCCGATGTATCGGCAGCGATGGTCGTCCCGCGCTTTCGCCTCGAGCACGATCGAACTGCAGTCGGTACTGCCGTCATCGACGAAGATCGTCTCGACCGGGCCGTCGAGCTTATCCATCAATGCATCGATGCGCCGCAGAAGGATAGGCAGAACGGCTTCTTCATTGAAAATGGGAATGACGATGCTGTAGCGCACGGCGACGGGCGAGTGACTGGCCATGGCACGGACCTGATCCCTGACCGTGCCAACCTAGAAGGCCAGCGTTAATAAGCCCTTTTCGGCCGTTCTCCGGGATCGACGGGGCCGAAGGCACGCGACAACTCGAAGATTCGGGCACAACGGACCCGCGCTGAAATCAGCGCATGGCGGTCCGGCGCACATGAACGACGGCCACGTCGTCGGCATAGACGCGCTGCCACCCATCCATCCGGTCAAGCAAGCCGACGGCCGGCGTCGTCGGGGCGAGCAAGGTCGCGGCGACGCCGTACTCGTCGAGCAGACGCATGAAGTCGCCGATGTCGTGCAGGGTGACGGCACGATCATGGCGGACCAGGAAGCCGTCGCCGTACAGCTGATCGGTGCGGCCATCCACGAACGGCCGCACCCCCGCATAGATGAGGTAGCCGCCGAAATTGTGATCGTTGAGAACGGGGCCGGCGGTGCGCGCCTTGAGGGCGGCGACGGCGCCCACCGGCGAAATCTGCCCGCCCGGCGCCCATCCGCCCGCGCCGGCGAGCGCCCAGGTCAGCGCGGCCAAACACGCTACCAGCGCCGCGTGGGCGAGGCCGGACGATTGCCGGGGGACTTCGTCCGCCCGTTCTCCCGCCGGTCCGACTTGGCGCGCCAGCGGCTGCGCCAGGACCAATGGGGCTAGCAGGCCGAGCACGTCCACATGGCGTGCCTGCAACAGGGCAAGGTGCACCAATCCGACCAGCACCGCGATTCGTAGGGGCGGCAGCACGAGGCCGCGATAGAGGGCGAAGCCCAGGCCGAGCAGCAGACAAAGCTCGAATCCGCCGATCCGGCTAAAATCCTGCGGCCGCCACTCGGTGATGAGCGAGAGGGTCTGACCACGGCCGAGCATCCGCCCGGCGACGAGGATGGGTTCCGGCCCATATGGGCTCACGCACGCGGCAACCAGCGCCAGCGCGCCGAAGCGAAGCCACCGCAGCGCGGTCTCGCGCCGCGCGGCGCCCGCGCTCCAGCACGCCTCGAGCGCAAGCGGCGCGATGATCGCGAGGCCCAGGGTGAAGCTGCCGTGCAGATTCGCCCACAGCGTCATCACGGGAAGGAGCGCCAGCGGCGGCGAGCGGCGGTAGTCGACGGCGTTCATCAGCGCGCCGGTCCACACGACCATCAGCGGCAGGGCGAGGGCGTGCGGCCGCGCCTGGAAGTGGGGGGCCGCCAGCACGAACCCGGCGACGACCAGAGTCATCGCCGGCAGCGGCGCAAGCTTTTGCAGTAGAAAATATGCGAGCAGCGCGAAGGCGGTGGCGATCGCCGCGGCGGCAAGAACGACGAGGCCGGACCAGCCGGCGACCGCGTGGGCGCCGGCGTAGAGCAACTGCGAGAGCCATTCCTTGGCGATCCACGGCGCGCCCGCCATTGTCGACGAGAACATGTCGACGTGGGGAAAGGCGCGGTGCTCGACGATCCATCGCCCTACGATCATGTGCCAATAAACGTCGGGATCGTTGAGCAACCTCCCACCGAGCGCGAGCAGCAGCAGGTAAACTGCAACACCGACACACAGCGGCAGCGAGACGCGAAATGTCGCCGGCGTCACCCGCTCAGCGGTATGGATGGACATGAGTTGTCCCTTTCCTGCGCGCGCATGCTTTCCTGGAGCATGATCTTTTCCGACCTGCCTTCGCCCGCCGAAGCCTCAAGCCAAACGATGAAACGTGCCATGGGCTTCGCGCAGGCGGGAAACCGGGTTCCACTTTTCGGGATCATGCTCTAGCCGCGCACGCGCCACATTCGCAGCACGTTGCCTTCCGGCAGCGGCACGCGTTCGAGCCACGGCAGCGCAGTGTCACTCAGCAACGCGTTGTAGAACGCGTGCGGATACGGATAGGCGGGGAAATCCGCGCAAGTCATCACATAGACAACGCCGCGTTCGCGCAGCCGCTCGCGTGCGGCGTTCGCCGAACCGCGCATGGTCTCTTCCTCGAACACGATGGATTTGTCGACGCGATGATAGCCGGCGTCGACGACGCTGTGCGGCGTGAACGCGAGCAGCGACGGCCCCAACTCCAACGGTCCGAAGATCAAGCCCGGCGGCACCGCGGCGACGGGACGATAGGTCTCGGGTCGCAAGCAGCGCGACACGTCGACCGTCCACAGCGGCGCGGTCTCGCCGGCGGCAGGCTTGGCCATCGGCGCCTCGACGATTGCCGTGAACCAGATGACCGCGAGAGTCACGATCGGCGGGCTCGCGAGGGCCGCGCCGCCCATGCGCACGAGCAGAGGACGCGTCGTGCGTTCGCTCAAGGCGTCCACGGCGGCGCCGACGAACGGCATGCCGAGCCACGCCACGTACATGCCGATGCGGATCGTGGCGGCGGCCATAACCGTCGCGACCGCCAGCGCGGCGAGCGGCGCCCAGGCAAGCGGCGTGCGCAAGCCGCGCCATGTCACCCACGCGGCACTCGCGATGACGACGCACGGGAAGGCCAGATGCGCGAAACCCGTGGCACCGAGGTTGCGGATCAGCGAGAAAGCGCCCTGCACTTCCATCACGTTGTCTAGCCACAGCGGCATGATCGCCGGATCGACCAGGCCGAACGGTCCTTTCAAACAGCGCGGCTCGAACGCGGCAAATGTCGCGAGCGCGACTGCACCGCCCACCGCCACGGCCGCAAGGCGCTGCGAGCGGGTCCACGTGCTGCCGACCGTCGCGACCAGCGCGAGAGCGGCCGCGCCCGCAATCACGGCCGCAGCCGTGTTCACGCCAAGCTCGTCGCACATGGGCACGAAACGGAACGCGGCCGGTGTGAGCGCCAAATAAGCAAGCGCCGTCGTGCCGGCGAGCGCGAGCATGAAGGCGCGCACCGGTGCGCTCCAACGCGCGTCGGCGACGAGGAGCAGCGCCAGGGTGCCGATGACACTGACGAGCAGCGCGGCCGCTTCGAGCCCGACACCGAGGAGAAGGCCGCCGGCTATTCCGGCCGCTGCGGCGAGGCGTGGAGAATCTTCGCACCACAGGACGCAAGCAATCATCACCAACGTCAGCGTCACCTGGGCGTTGTGATGGTCGATCTCGCCCGGCACGAAGATGCCCGGGATTATCAGCAACGCCAGCAGCGTGCCGATCAGGGTCGCGCGCGCCGCGCCCGCGCCGGCGAGGCGCAGCGCGCTCGCATAGCAGGCGAGCACGGCCGGCCCGGACAACAGCAGCGGCCACACGCAGCGGGTAAGCCGCTCGGCAAGATCGGCATCGGCGAACTGCCGGAAGAGGACGATCAGCCCGGCGAGTGCGCCGTCGAGCAATCGCGACCAATGGGTGTCGTAGCCGAGCGGCGGCGCGAGCCGGGGTTCATGCGGATCGAACCAGGGTGCCCCATCGAGGAACGCGCGCACTTCGGCAAGACGCATCGCGTTGTCGGGTGAGCCGAACGCGGCGTCAACGGTGCCCCAGTGGATGATTCCGATGGCCGCTGCGGTCGCGGCCCACATGAGGCACACCGCTGCGAGCGACAATCGGTCGTCGCCCGAAGTTGCTGATACTGCCGTCATAATTGTCCCGTCACAGGTGCATGACGAGACCGTGATACGCCAGCAACAGGTAAGGAATTGTTAAGCGATCTCTCTCTGCCGGCATCAACCCGCGCTGCACAAGGCGCCGCCGATCACGCAGAAGCGGGCACAGTGCGGGTGGTTGAGCGGCACCGGGCGCGCGGCGTCTTTCAGTGTCGACCCCAGTTCGAACTGCGGGTCGTAGGGAAGGAGCGTGCAGGCGAGCACCGCCGGGCGCTCCGCGCCCTTTCTTTTGACCACCATGCGCGAAGTCGCGCACATCACGTCTGCGGGCGATTTGCCGAGCGCGCCCCAGGCCCCCTCGGCGATTTCAGCCACGTCGGCGCGCGCGTCCATTTCCGGGAAGAGCACCAGCGCCTCGGGATCGTACGCGTCGATCGGGATTTCATGCGCCGCGAACAGCCGGGCATAGCCGTTGCGCTCGGGAGCCTCGTCCTCGCCCCACATGGTGCGGCCGGCGACCGCGAGGTTGAAGCCGTTGCGCGCGAGCCAGATCAGCCCGTCGAGGGTCGGCTGGTAGGTGCCGGGCCCGCGTTCGTCTTCGTGCCGTTCCGCAGCGAAATGGTCGAGCGACACGCGAATGGTGAGGCGCTCGCCGAGGCGGCGGTTGAGATCGAGCAGCTTCGCCTTGGCACGCTGCATCGGCCGCATGGCGTTGGTGAGCACGAGGACGCGGAAACCGCGCGCGAGGCACTCCTCGATGATGCCGAACAGATGCGGGTTCATGAACGGCTCGCCGCCGGTGAAGCCGATCTCCTCGGTGTCCCAGCCGTCGCGTTCGATTTCGTCGAGATAGGCCGCGACCTCGGCGCGATCGATGTAGACGAGCCGGTCGTTCTTCGGACTCGATTCGATGTAGCAATTGCGGCATGCGATGTTGCACAGCGTGCCGGTGTTGAACCACAACGTCCGCAGCCGCTGCAGCGCGACTTGGGCGCGCGGCTCACCGGCGGCGGTCACGCGCGGGTCGGTGAACTTCTCGCGCGGCAACGGCGCGACGCTGTCGCGCGCCGGGTCGGGCCACAACTGTTTGCACGCGACCGGCCGACGCCGCGTCTTGCTCGCCGGCGCGACGGGCGGCCGCCAGAGAACGGCGCCCGGTTCGAGCGGTACGCCGCGCTCGCGGATCTCTTTGAACGGCAGCACGTCGCAACTCGGCCACAGGCCGGCTTCGAGCGCCGCGGCGTAATCTTCGGGAAGGCCGACTCGCCGCATCTTCCCGGCTGCGGCGACATGATCGTAGGTGAGCGCGCGATGCTCGATGGCGAGCCCATCGGGCTGCGGGGTGAGCAGGCTGAACCACGCCCGTGCGGTGCCGTCGTTCGCCGGCATGCCCACCGCGCCGGCGTTGTGCCACAGCCGCCCCGCGACGACTTGCGTGAACGGCAGTCCGCAGTGACCGGCGATGACGCCGTCGGCCTGCGATCGTTCCGCTTCGTTTGCTTTGATGGTCGCGGCGGTCGAGGCAAAGATGAAGCGGTTGATGCGCTCGATCCCGCCGTGCACCACGGCAAGGCGCGCGCCCGCCATCACAAGATCGACGCGCCGGGGCAGTTGCGTCATCCAGGCGCGGGCATCGGCGCCAAGCTCGCGGTCCGCGTGGGCGAACCAGGCGGCGGCGAGCCGATCGCAGGCGCTCCCCGGCACGTAGCCGCAGCCGCAGTCGGCGACCTCCAACGCGAGGCTCTCCTCGCAATTTCCCATCACGACGTGGATCGCCGCCCCGCGCACGAGATCCACGGTGGCGGCCGCATCGGCCCCATAGGCGACAACGTCGCCGGTGCAGACGATGCGCTGCGGTGGAATCCCGAGGCGCTCGGCTTCATCGAGGAGCGCGCGGGTCGCTTCGAGATTCCCGTACGGCCCGCCGAAGACGATCACCGGGTCGTCGAAGGACAGCTCTGGATGGGCGTGGCCCATGGGCGCTTCCGGTTTCACGCGACCCTGAATATTTTGCTCCGCGCGCAAGGGGAAGCGGCCGGAGGTCCTTTCGCGGCACCCTCACCCGATCGTGAAAAGGGGCTTAGGCATCCGCGTCCGCGCGTTTGGCGGCTTTGGCGAATTTCTTGATCACGCGGTCGCGCTTGAGCTTCGAAATATGATCGATGAACAGCACGCCGTTGAGGTGGTCGATCTCGTGCTGCAGGCAAGTCGCCAGCAGCCCGTTGGCCTCGAGTTCGCGCTTGGCGCCCTCGCGATCGAGATAGGCGACCTTCACCAGCGCCGGCCGCTCGACCTCCTCGTAGTACTCGGGGATCGACAGGCAGCCTTCCTCGTAAATGGCGCGTTCCTCGGAGGTCCAGAGGATTTCCGGATTGATAAAGACGTGGGGATCCTTCGGCTCGTCTTTCTTGTGGAGGTCCATGGTGATGACGCGCTTGGGCACGCCGACCTGAATCGCGGCAAGCCCGATCCCGGGGGCCTCGTACATCGTCTCGAACATGTCGTCGATCAGGCCCCGCAGCTCCGCGTCGATCTTGCCGACCGGCTTCGAGACCAGCCGCAGCCGCTTGTCCGGTAATTTGATGATGTCGCGCAACGCCATGCGGGCGATGTAAGGGCAAGCCGAAATAGGGTCAATAAAGCCCGAATAGCCGTGGATTCCGGGGGTTACGCCGATCGCCGTTCCCTTTCCGTTCGCGTCCTGCATCCGAATCGCGCTAGAACGGCCGCCATGGGCACCACCTTATTCATCCTCGGCGGCATTCGTGTCGGTCCCGCGGAGGCACTCTCGGCGCTCGGCCTCGTGGTCATGATCGTGCTCGCGATCGTGCTCACCCGCGCGTTCCGACGGCAGGGAGACGATTCGGCGCGGCACGCGCAGCGCGCCGCCGACCTCGAAGCGCGGCTTGCCGAGATGGTGCGCGTGCAGGCCGATACCGCCGGCCGGGTGCACACGATGGGCGAGACGCTCTCCGGCCGGCAGGCGGAGCTGGCGCGCCTCGTTGGCGAGCGGCTCGATGCCGTGACCCACCGGCTCGGGCAATCCATGAGCGAGTCCGGCCGCCACACCACGGAGAGCCTGCGCCACCTGCACGAACGGCTCGCCGTCATCGATCATGCGCAGAAGAACCTGACCGACCTCGCCTCGCAAGTCACCTCGCTGCGCGAGGTGCTCGCCAACAAACAGATGCGCGGTGCCTTCGGCCAGGGGCGGATGGAAGCGATCGTCCGCGACGGGCTGCCGCGCGGGGGCTTCGAGTTCCAGTTCACCCTCTCGAACAAGACGCGGCCCGACTGCGTGGTATTCCTACCCGGCGACGACCGGCCAATCGTGATCGACGCCAAATTCCCGCTCGAAGCCGTCTCGGCGCTGCGCGAGGCGAAAAGCGAGGAGGCGCGCAAGCAGGCGGCCCAGCGCGTGCGCCAGGATGTGTCGCGTCACGTCAACGACATTGCCGATCGATACCTCATCCCGGGCGAGACGCAGGACATCGCGCTGATGTTCGTGCCGTCGGAATCGGTCTACGCCGAGCTTTACGACGGCTTCGACGACCTCATCCAAAAGGCTTACCGCGCGCAGGTCGTGCTGGTCTCGCCCTCGCTGCTGATGCTCGCCATCCAGGTGATGCAGCAGATCCTCAAAGATGCGCGCATGCGCGAGGCGGCCGGGCAAATCCGCACCGAGGTCGGCCACCTGATGGGCGACATCGGGCGCCTGCGCGAGCGCGTGCTCAAGCTGCAGCAGCACTTCGGCCAGGCGTCCGAGGACGTGACGCAGGTGCTCATTTCCGCCGACAAAATCGCCAAGCGGGGCGGCCGCATCGAGGCGCTGGAATTCGACGGCGAGGAAGCGCCGCGCGAAGGGCGCGTCGCCCTGGCGCCGCTCGGCCTCAAGCTCGAGGCCGGGGAATGATCCCTCCCGCAAGCGAATAGTGAGTGGCGAATAGCGAATAGCGAAATGGAGTCCCGTGGCGGGTCTTGCTATTCGCTATTCGCCATTCGCTGAGACGCTATGCCACGAACCGCTGAACCCAAGCGAGCGACCATTACCGAGGCGCTCGCGGTCTATCTGCAACCGCGCGTGCTGGTGGTGCTGCTCCTCGGCTTCTCCGGCGGGCTGCCGCTTGCGCTTTCCGGCGCCACCTTGCGCGTGTGGCTGCGCGAATCCGGCATCGGGCTCGAGACCATCGGCCTGTTCGCGCTGGTCGGTACCCCCTACACCATCAAGTTTCTATGGGCCCCGGTGGTCGACGCGCTCGACGTGCCGATTCTCGCGCGGCTGTTTGGCCGGCGCCGCGGTTGGCTCGTATTCTCGCAGTTCCTGTTGATCGGCTCGATCGTTCTGCTCGCCTTTTGTAATCCGGCAGCGGTCGTCTGGTATTTTCCGTTCGGCGCCGCGCTGCTGGTGGCGACCGCCTCGGCCACCCAGGACATCGTCATCGATGCGTTCCGCATCGAAAGCCTGCCGGAGAGCGAGCAGGCCGCCGGCATGGCGTCCTACGTCGCGGCCTACCGCATCGGCATGCTGGTCTCGACCGCGGGCGAGCTGTTCCTGGTGAGCGGGATCGAAGGGCTCGGCGTCGGCCGCGGGACGGCCTGGACCTGGGGTTATCTCGCCATGGCGGCGGTCGTCGTGGTCGGGATCGTGGCGACGCTCGTGGCGCGCGAACCGGAGAAATCCGCCCTGGCCGCCGCCGAACACGCCGCACACGCGCGCGACAATCCGTTGCTGCGCGTCGCCCATACCGCGGTCGGCGCGTTCAAGGATTTCCTCACGCGCGACATGGCGTTCGCCGCGCTCGCCTTCGTGGTGCTGTACAAGCTCGCCGATGCCTTCGCCGGCATCATGATCGAAGCTTTCGTGATCGATCTCGGGTTTTCCCGCAACGAATACGCGGCGATCATCAAGGGCGTCGGGCTCGCCGCCACGCTGATCGGCGGCTTTGCCGGCGGCTTCGTGGCGCGTGCCTATCCGCTCGCGACGTCGCTATGGATCGGCGGCATCCTGCAGGCGATCGCGAACCTCGCGTTCTCGTGGCAGGCGATGGTGGGGCACGACATCGTCATGCTTACCGCCGCCATCGTGACGGAGAATTTCACCGGCGCGATCGGCACCGTGATCTTTGTCGCTTATCTGTCGGCGCTGTGCCGCAACCCACTGCACACGGCGACGCAATACGCGCTGCTCACCGCGCTCGCGGCGGTCGGGCGCACCTATCTCTCCGCCGGCGCCGGCTACGTCGCCGCCGCGACCGGCTGGGCGTGGTTCTTCGCGGTGTGCGCGCTCGTCGGCGTGCCGGGCCTCATCCTGCTGGCCTGGCTGCAGCGGCGCGGACATTTTGCGGAGTTCGAGAAGGGGGCGGGATGAATTGCGGCTGCAGACGGGGGCTTAAGCAGCCGCGCGAAGAAGTTCCTTGCTTCTTTCAAGCGCCGTTTTGGCGATATCGCTGTAGCGATCTTTGATCGCCAACTGTTGAATTGCGCGATTAACGAACTCGGCATTGAGCTTACTCAATGTGGTAATCGCCTGTGCCACACGATCCGGAAACAATTTCAGGCCTGCGATGAGGGACTCCGCGTGCTGCTCCGCCGCTGCGGCAATGTCAAAAATGTCGCGTGATTGCAAACTGAGACCTCGATGATAAATCTTCTTGGTGATGATCTCAGGTATCGTCTCCAATTGAACAGTTCGATCGTCGACGTTGGCCTCTGTGGCCGGGGAGAGCGTTAAAGCGCGAGCCACAATAAAATCAATCTGACCTACGTGATTAAAGGCGAATTTTATCGAGCGAACACCATCAGTTCGGTAATCGTCTGGCTGAATTTCAAACTGGAAATCCCGCTTTTGAGGGTCAAGGAATTGGAGCAATTGGGCGTCAGACAAGAAGATATCCACGTCGTTACTTTCGCGATGATCGATTTGAAGCATCATTGCTGTGCCTCCACCGAATGTCCAATTGTCGATGACGAGCTGCGCGGAATTAACCTGCCGTATGAGCGAGTGTGCTACTCGGAATAGCCTTAACCAATTCGGCGTGGGGCGCAAGGCAATCACGCTGCGAGCGGGTAGGATTCGCCCGTATACGCCGCAAACGCTTTCGCCGAAGCGACGAGCTGCGTCTTCGTGATATTGAACAACTGAGCAAACTCGAGTTGCAGCGCCGGCTCAACTTCGCCAAAAAAGGAGGACACGTGGCCCGGCGTCTGCTTGGCGGCGCTGAGGTCCACCAGACAATGCGCAAGCGCCTGCGCGTCCAGCTTATCGCTGTACGGCGCGTTTACCGTGCTCAAGACCAATGCCGGGCTTTTCACTGATCTCTCCTCGTAAGAAGCTTACATGGGCCATCCGGATCGACCGGTCAACGGCAAAACATCGTTTAGCCGCGTGGGCACGCGCCTTCGGCGCTTAGCCCACCCTACAAAAACTCAAAACGCGGTGCGTTGCCGAATCGCGGCGGCCAGGGTGCCTTCGTCGAGATAATCCAGTTCGCCACCGACCGGTACGCCGTGGGCGAGCCGCGTCACCTTGATGCCGGTATCCTGGATCAGGTCGGTGACGTAATGCGCGGTGGTCTGGCCGTCGACGGTCGCATTGAGCGCGAGGATCAATTCGTGCGGCCGTTCCGCGTGCACGCGGTTGACGAGGGCGTCGATCGTCAGATCCTGCGGGCCGACGCCGTCGAGAGGCGAGAGCGTGCCGCCGAGCACGTGATAGCGCGCGTTGATCGCGCCGGCGCGCTCGAGCGCCCACAAATCCGCGACGTCGGCGACGACGACGATCACGCCGCCGTCGCGTTTGACGTCGGTGCAGACCGTGCACGGGTTCTGGCTGTCGATGTTGCCGCAGATCCGGCACACCTCGATCTTCTCGAGCGCAAGCTGCAACGCCGCGGCAAGCGGCGTCATCAGCATTTCGCGTTTCTTGATGAGAAAGAGCGCGGCGCGGCGCGCCGAACGCGGGCCGAGCCCAGGCAGGCGCGCGAGCAATTGGATCAGGCGCTCGATTTCCGGTCCGGCGGCCGCAGGCATCGAAACGTGACAACGCTCAGAACAGCTTGAGCCCGGGCGGCAAAGCCATACCGCCGGTGAGCTGTTTCATCTTGTCCTGAAGCAGCACTTCCGCCTTGCGCCGCGCGTCGGCGTGGGCGGCGACGATCAGGTCCTCGGCGATCTCGCGCTCCTCCGCCTTCCACAGGCTCGCGTCGACCGAAAGCCCCTTGAGCTCGCCTTTGGCGGTGAGCCGCACCTTCACGAGGTCGCCGCCCGCGGTGCCCTCGACTTCGATGCTGTCGAGCTCGGCCTGGAGCTCCTGCATCTTCGCCTGCAGCTGCGACGCCTGTTTCGCCAAATTGAGAAAATCCATCGTGGTTCCTCAGTTATCGTCGTCGACGGTTTCGCCGGGATCGAAGAACGGCGGCTCGTCATCGGACGGCGCGTCCATCGCCGGCTCGGCTTCGCCCGATTCGCCGGACGTCTCGGCAGGCGCGCCGCGGCGGCGCACGCCGACGATTTCGGCGCCGGGGAAACGCGCCAGCACCGCCTGCACCAGCGGATCGCCGCGCACGCCCGCCTTCATCTCGGCTTCGCGCGCCTCGACCCGAGAACGCACGGTGGGGGCGCCGGTTTCCGCCGATATCACCACCAACCAGCGGCGCCCGGTCCACTCGGCAAGCTTGCGCGAGAGATCGTTGACCAGCGTCCTGGCGGCGCCCGGCTCGAGCGCGATCTCGAGCTTGCCGTCCTCGAATCGCACCAGCCGAACGTCGCGTTCCAGCGCGGCTTTCATCTGCAGGTCGCGCCGCGCGGCGGCGAGCGCGATCAAGTCCTCGAACCGGCCGACGACGACGGCCGGCGGCGCGGGCTGCGGCTCGGCGCGCGCGAGCGCCACCGGCGCGGTCGCAGCCGCCGCGCGCGGCGCCAGAGTCGGGCGCGGCGCCTCGGACCGCGCTGCCGGCGCGCTCCTCGCGCTGGCGACCGGCGCGGCCGTGATGCCGCCGTTGCCGCCCGGGCGCGCCGCCGGCGCGGACGCGCCGTTATCCTCGCCGAGCGAACGGATCACTTCGTCCGGCGTCGGCAAATCGGCCGCATAGGCGATGCGCACCAGCACCATCTCGGCGGCGGCGATCGACTTGACCGCGCTCTGCACGTCCGGGATGCCGCGGAACAGCATCTGCCAGGTGCGCGAGAGCACGCGCATCGAGAGCGCCGTGGCGAACGCGCGCCCGCGGGTGCGCTCCACCTCGGCGAGCGAAGGGTCATCGGCAACCGCCGGCACCACCTTCACGCGGGTGACGAAATGGGTGAACTCGGCGAGATCGGCGAGCGCGACCGCCGGATCGGCGCCGGACTCGTATTGATCGCGCAGCTCTGTGAGCGCCGCCGCGATGTCGCCGCGCATCAGCGCCTCGAACAAATCGATGATGCGCGCGCGGTCGGCGAGCCCGAGCATCTGCCGCACGTCTTCGGCCCGCACGGTGCCGGCTCCCTCTCCCTTCCCTCCCCCGCTTGCGGCGGAATGGGCGATCGCCTGGTCGAACAGCGAGAGCGCGTCGCGCACCGAGCCTTCCGCCGCGCGGGCGATGAGCGCAAGTGCGTCCGGTTCGACCGTGATGCCTTCCTTGCCGGCGATTGCTTCGAGATGCTGCATCAGCCTTGAGGCCTCGACCCGGCGCAGGTCGAAGCGCTGACAGCGCGAAAGCACCGTCACCGGCACCTTGCGGATTTCCGTGGTGGCGAAGACGAACTTGGCGTGGGGCGGCGGCTCTTCCAGCGTCTTGAGCAGAGCGTTGAACGCAGCGCCCGAGAGCATGTGCACTTCGTCGAGGATGTAGACCTTGTAGCGCGCCATCACCGGCGCGTAGCGCACCGCCTCGTTGATCTGGCGCACGTCGTCGACGCCGTTGTGAGAAGCGGCGTCCATTTCGAGCACGTCGACATGCCGGCTCTCCATGATCTCGCGGCAGTGCATGCCGATGGTCGGCATGCGGATGGTGGGTCCGCCGGAGCCGTCGGGAAGCTGGTAATTGAGCGCGCGCGCAAGGATGCGCGCGGTCGTGGTCTTGCCGACGCCGCGCACGCCGGTGAGAATCCAGGCCTGAGGAATTCGCCCGGTCTCAAACGCATTCGAGAGGGTCCGCACCATCGCGTCCTGGCCGATCAGGTCGTCGAAGGTCCACGGCCGATATTTGCGCGCGAGCACGCGATAGCCGGCCTCGGGCGCCGGGGCCGGCGCGGGACCGAGATCGAGCCCGGGGCTTGACGGATCGGGGCGCTCAGCGTCGCTCATCGTGCCGTCCTGTCCGCCCCAACGCGTGCTGAATGCGGGTGTATAGGTCGCAGCATGTCGGAATAGTGGGAGGCTGACGAGCGACCCGAACCGGAGCTCGTTAGGGCTGCTTCCTTCCGGACCTGACCCGGTTGGCGAGTGGCTCGTCCACCGCCAACCTCCCGCCCCTATATCGGCCGAACAGGACGGGAACGCAAGCTAGGTGCCCGCACGCCCAAGGCAGTTTTCCGCCGGAAAATGGAGTCTGTTTCGGATGATCGATGAAGTCTCCTGGATCCTCGATCCGCGACTGGCGCAGGACAGTATCGCGCTTGGCGATCTGCCGCTCTCGCGCGTGCTGCTCATGGACGACGCCAACTACCCGTGGCTCATCCTGGTGCCGCGCCGGCCCAATCTGGTGGAACTCATTGACCTCGACGACTCCGGCCAAGCGACGCTTATGATTGAACTTGCGCGGGCGGCCCGGGCGCTCAAGGAAATCACCGCCTGCGACAAGCTCAACGTCGCGGCGCTCGGCAACACCGTGCGCCAGCTCCACGTGCACGTGATCGCGCGGCGCGCGAGCGACGCTGCCGGCGCGCGGCCGGTGTGGGGCGCCGTACCGGCGCGCCCGTACGCGGCGGCGGAACGCGAGCGGCTCGTGGGCGGTTTGCGCGACGCACTCGGCCTTACTTTTCTTGGAGCATGATCTCTTCCGACCTGCCTTCGCCCGCCGAAGCGTCAAACCACACGACGAGCAGCGCGGCGGGCTTCGCGCAGGCGGGAAACCGGTACCCACTTTTCGGGATCATGCTCTGACGCGTTGCGCCCCGGCTGCGGCCATGCCACGGTCGCGGCCCATCGGAGTTTCCCCATGTCGCCTCGTCCCGACCTCGGGCCGCATCCGCGGCTCGGCTACACCGCGAGCCAAATCGATCGCGCGAGTGAGAAGCGCAACGATGAAGCGTTCCTGCACGCGTGCATGGACGATGCGCGGGCCGGTTTCTACCCGATCGCGGGCGAGATGGTGGTGCTAAAGGCGGGCGACGAAATCCACGATCCGATGTTCCGGCGGGACGAGGCTGCCGCGCTCGGCCGGCAAACCGAAACCGTGTTCCTCGGTCTCGTTGACGGCGCCGGCCGTTTCGGCGTGGGCCTCGATCCGGGCGTCGTCGAACCGCTGAAGGCGAAAAACCAATTCGTCATTACCGATCTGCGCTCGATCGCGATGCAGGGCCTGGTTCCGCAGGACCATCTGCCGCCGCTCGCCGAGGCGAAGGCGATGCTGCATTGGCACGCGCGCCACCGGTTCTGCTCCAACTGCGGCGCGCCGAGTGCACTGGTCGAAGCCGGCTGGCGCCGCGACTGCCCGGCCTGCAAGGCGACGCATTTTCCGCGGACCGATCCGGTGGTGATCATGCTGGCGATCGACGGCGAGCGTTGCCTGTTGGGGCGTCAGACGCGCTTCGTCAAAGGCATGTGGTCGTGCCTCGCCGGCTTCGTCGAGCCGGGCGAGACGATCGAGGAGGCGGTGCGGCGCGAGACCCGCGAGGAGGCCGGGATCACCTGCGGAAAGGTGCGCTATTTTGCGACCCAGCCCTGGCCGTTCCCCATGTCGCTGATGATCGGGTGCCACGCCGAGGCGCTGACAGCCGATATCACGGTGGACCGCAGCGAACTTGAGGACGCGCGCTGGTTCGATCGCGAGGAGGCGGCGCTGATGCTGCTGCGCCGGCATCCGGTGAAGCTCGGCACGCCGCCGGCGGTCGCGATCGCCTATCACATCATCCGGGCCTTCGTGGAGGAAGGCGACGCCGTGCTGCGGTAATACTCTGCATTTATACACTTGAAATAGAAAAAATTTCTATCTATTAACCCTATACAGGTAGCTTGAGAAACACTATTCCTGTTCGCGCTACGTTAGCGCCCATTTTGTGCTGCCAAAGGCCGGAAAATCATGGACGCCATCGACCGCAAAATCCTCACCGTCCTGCAGGAGGACTGCTCGCTCTCGGTCGCCGAAATCGGCGCCCGGGTCGGGCTGTCCTCGACCCCGTGTTGGAAACGCATCCAGCGCCTGGAGGCGGACGGCGTCATCCTCAAGCGGGTCGCGCTGGTCGAACAGGACCGGCTCGGGCTCGGCGTGACCGTGTTCGTGTCGATCGAGACCGGCGACCATTCGCATGCCTGGCTCACCCGCTTTGCCGAGGTGGTGCAGGCAATGCCGGAGGTGATGGAGTTCTACCGGATGGCGGGCGACATCGATTACATGCTGCGCGTCGTCGTCGCCGACATCGCGAGCTACGATGCCTTCTACAAACGCCTGATCGCGACGATCCCGCTCAAGAACGTCACGTCGCGATTCGCGATGGAAAAAATCAAGGCGACGACCGCCCTGCCGATCGCCTAGCGCATCCCGCTTAAGTGCGTCAGTGAGCTCCGCCGGCAGCGCCGCCGGCCGAGGTGCTGCGTGTGCCCGCCTGCGCGAGCGTCGCGTCGAAGTAAGCAGGCGCGTCGCCGAGCGTGATACGGCGCTCACACGTGGGCGTGCACGAATAGGATTCGCGGTCGACGCCGCGGTAGACGACGACGGCATCGCGCGCCCCGACCACCTGGACGTTCGTGCTCATCAGAGTGGCGCCGGTACGGTCGAGCGCAATGATGTTGGTGGCGCCGTAGCCCTTGCCGGTAATCACCATCGTGCCGCCGGCCTGGAGCGACACGTCGGCGATCAGCGGATTGCCGATAATGATCGTGCCCACTTTATCGGGCAGTTGCATGAGCTGGGCTTGGTCGAGCACGACCGTGATGGTCTCGGCGGCGCCGTCGCGAGGCATCGTGACGACCGACACGAGCGCCAATGCAACGAAAAAAGCGTATCGGCGGCAGCGCGCCCACGCGCTCCGTTCCCGCCTCACCCCCATCGGACGCTCTCCTGCACTCGACATTCCGGGCCGCAAGGCGAATAAGCGCGTGTCCTGCAGCCGCCTCAGTTGACTGCAAAATGGTGAACGAAAGGCAAATGCAACGTTTTCGCACGCGCCAGGCGAGACGGAAGCGCCGATCGTACGCCTTCGGCACGAGACTCGTCCTTGCTCCTGCTTAGAATATCTATATTAATACGAGCCCGTCGCGCGATCAATCCAGGTTATTCTACAATAATAAATCAGATTACATCGCAGCTATACTTGGTACACCTAAGCTAAATTCATTATTAACCACGATCTCACCGACCCGATATATTTCCGAATGCATTGGCCCAATTAACTTTATTGCAAGGCGACCCTTATAACGTGCCGCAATGTTCGGATCCGACGGGTCATAACGCGGGCCGGACGGTGTATCAGACAGCCACGTGGACCTAAGGAGCCCAGCTATGAAGACCCTCGTTACGCGTTTCGTGAAGGACGAGTCGGGCGCGACCGCCATCGAGTATGGCCTCATCGCCGCCGGCATTTCCGTCGCGATCATCGCCGTTGTGAACGGCATCGGCACGACCCTGAACGGCAAGTTCACCAGCATCAACAGCCAGCTGCGCTGAACCACGCTTTTCGCGAACCGGTTTCGCAAAATGGCTCCGGCCCTCGGGCCGGAGCTATTTTTTTGCCCGGGATTCAGTGATCAGCGAGTCAGCGATCATTAATAGATCGGTAACTGATAAAGAGCTTCGACAAGCGGGGCGATCCGCCCGATCCCAGCTGGCGAGGCGCGTGCGCGCGCAAAGGCGCGGCGGCGGGCGCGTTAAGCGCGCCGCCAACCGTTCGGCAGAACTGCAATAACCTGGGTTTCGCCTTGGCGCGGTGTGCCGTGCTCAGCGCAGCTGGCTGTTGACGCCGGTGAAGGTGCCGTTGAGGGTCGTGCCGATCCCGTTCACCGCGACGATGATCGCGATCGAGATGCCGGCGGCGATCAGTCCGTACTCGATCGCGGTGGCGCCGGCCTGGTCCTGGATGAAGGCGGCGATAATCCTGCGCATTTCTATGCTCCCTCGGTTTCTGGTCGATGTGCTTCGAGCGCCGTCGCCCGGCCGCGCGCACAATTTACGGAGCAACCGTAGTTGCGAACCTATACAAAGACGTGAACACCGACGCGCGATTTTTCCTCAGCGAATTTGTTAAAATACCAGCGAATTACCTGCGAGCCAGGGGCCTACGAGGCCGGGCAGCCAATTGTTTGCGCAACGCCTTATCCACTCCGTGGCGGCGTCTCGCGGGCGGCCGCCGTAACTGGTTATTAGCGAGTTTTACGTAAAAGCGCGCGGCTGGAGCCACGCGCCATGCTCGCGGTTTTGCCCGCAAAGCCGGAGGGGGCCTGCGCTCCTTTCTTGCTCATGAATTAGCAAAAATTTGACCATGCAGGAGGCGCCTCGGTGATCCGTAGAAGCAAAACAACCGCGTCCGGGCGTCTCGCACGCATGCGCAATCTGATCGCGCGCTTCCGCCGCGACCGTCGCGGCAACATAGCGATCATGATGGCGCTGTCGGCGCTTCCTCTCGTCGGCATCGTGGGTTGCGTGGTCGATTACACGATGGCGACCGCGGCGAAAACGAAGCTGCAGGCGAGCGCCGACGCGGCGACCCTTGCCGCCGTCTCGATGAACTCGACCGTCGTCGCCAACGCGCAGTTGATGGGGACCGGCACCAACGGTACGGTCGCGAACGGTACCACTTACTTGCAAAATATCTTCACTTCCAACGCGGCCGCGTCTCCGGCGCCCACTATCACTAGTTCCTCGGTCACCAAGAACGGCAATACGGTGACGGCTGCGATGTCTTACTCGTACCAGGTCCCGACTGCCTTCCTGGGCGTGCTCGGCTTCAGGAACATCACGGTCACCGGCTCGTCGACCGCGAGCTACACGTGGGCGATCTACATAAATTTCTACATGATGCTCGACGTGTCCGGGTCGATGAGCTTCCCTTCGACGCCGGCGGAGCAAACGAGGTTGATGGCCGTCAATCCCGATAACTTGACCGGTAGCATGGGCTATCCCCAGGGCTGCCAGTTCGCCTGCCATTTTACCGCCCAGGGTGCCTGCCAGCAAAACCCGGTCTCGGGATGGCAAGTCGGCCAAGGACCGATCCCCGCCCCGAATCACAGTTACGCAGGCTACAAACCGAACCCAAACCCCGGCGGATATTGCCAAGGATTCACCATTTCGCGTTTGGGGACCACGCCCACGTCGTTTACCAGCGGTACGACCAACACAACCAACGGAAACAGCGTCAATTGGACCAATACGCCGGTCAGCTCCTGTCCCACGGACGGAACAACTTCGTGCATCCAACTGCGCGCCGACGTCATCGGTGTTGCGCTGAACCAACTGTTCACAGTCGTGACTCAGACCGAAAGCTCGACCGGGATATCAAATCAATTCCAGATCGGGCTGTTTCCGTTTATTAAAGACCTCTGCTGGTCCAGTTCCAATAGCAGTAACTCCTGCTCCGTCGGTCTGACCTCAAATCTCACCGGAAGCACGATCACCAATTTCGCTTCGCAGCTCGCCAACCTGTTGGATACTGGCCAAGATCCGACTATGGGATCGGGCGGCACGCATTTCGAGAAAGCCCTGAACACCATGAACAGCAACATCAGCTCGTCCGCGATCGGCAATGGAACCGGTCCGAGTCATGGCGGCTACTTGCCCTACGTATTTATCGTCACCGACGGCTCGCAGGATTACCAAACTCAATCGGGTGGCAACTGGTCATCAGAAAACTGGGGCTCGACGACGGCTGTTCCATATTCAAATTCGGCAACGATCATGCCTCCAAACAGCATAGATACGACTTCAGACTATTGCGCTGCAATGAAAAACCGCGGGATAACCGTCGCGGTTCTCTACATACCGTATGCGCAAATCGTCAATCCAAATACCAGCTTTGCCAACAACGAAGACGGCTACGCCAATGCCAACGCGGCGAATATTCCCGCATCCCTTCAGGCCTGCGCGTCGCCGAATTTTTTCTTCACCGCCACCACGCCTGCGGAAATCAAGTCCCAGCTCCTGACAATGTTCGAGACCGCGTCGAATACGGCCCGCGTCACAAACTGAAAATGAGGTCGGGCGGAAACGCCTCGGAGCCCGCGTCAAGTGCGGGGCGGGCTTTTTCCACGTCATGCTCTAAAGTGGGATGCCTTCGCCGGATGCCGTGCCGCGTTTGATTGCTCGCGCAGCAATTCCAAGGTCATTGGCCGTCGCTGCCGCCTCGTGCCGTGCGCTCGGACCGGCCCCGGGTCCTTCGTCCCGCGAATGTCCCCGCGGTCCTCGAGTTCTCCTGCCTTCAAGTCGTGGAAGAGTAGCAGGCGTTATTAATCTGCACGCAAAGCGAGTTGCGCGGCGCCAGCCAGAGACTGTCAGAAAGGGTGATCGACCCGGTTATAAACTGAACGAACATCGGTGTGTAGGTGTATTGCACCTCGGCGAGCAGCAAATAACAACCCTTAGTGTTCACATTTCCGGCGGTATACGAGGCCGTGGGGCAAGTGGTATTCGATCCCGAGTGGCTGTTAAGGGTGCCCGGCGGTACAAGATTATTGCTGGCGTTGTACGTATAAGCGGTCATGTTGAGGCCGTAGCTCCAGGCGACGATTGGTCCTCCGGTGGTGATCTCTATCTGCGAAATCCTGACGCCAGATGGCCCGCTGGGGTAGGGCGCCAGAACCGCCGCAGCCGCGCCCGAGATCAGCTGCAGGTCGGAATCCTGAACCGTTTGGTATTGATTCGCCATTGCGTCGAGCGCGTAGGTAGCAGCACGGACTTTCATGTAAATGGCGATGGCTCGTCCCGCATCGATCGACGCGAGCAGCAGGACGAGCAGCATTGGAAAGACCAGGCCGAATTCGACCGCGATGACTCCGCGGGTCGATGCGAGGAAGCGCCGATAGAGAGCGAGGAGCCGTGCCATCTCAACTGGGCTCCACCCGGACCGCCGTCACCCCCATCACGTCCATGCTGCCGTTGCAATTATTCGAGAGGGCGAAGCCCAGCGGCCCGGTGATGATATTGAGCGGATACAACAGCTGTATCACGACGATCTGCCCCGGCCCGCCGGCCGTGTAATTCCAGTTGGTGACGGCGGCGCAGGTGTGGGTGGTGGTGTTGATTTGGTAGGTCGACGGCTGCGAGGTATTGGCGCTTTGCCAGTCGACGTAGCTCTGCACGTTGACTATGACCGACCCGCAGCTCAACAGCGGCGCGATGATGTTGCAGATGCTGGAGGTGGATTTGAGCTGACCGCTGCCATTCACGGTCGAGCCTTGCGTCGGGGCCTGGTTGGTCATGAACTGACGCCCGAACTCCACCGCGGCGGTTTGCAGGGTCTGCTGGGCGAACAGGACATAGCAGATTTGGAGCAGGGCGATCACCACCGCGAGGAACGCGGGGGCGACGAGCGCGAATTCGACAAACTCGGTCCCGCCGTCCTGCGCCGAAACAAATCGCCAAATCTGCCGCGCAAGAGCGGGAAACGGTCGGGTCGGACGCCGAAACATGTGAGCCATCCCTTCGAACCGCCTCGTATGCGCCGTTTGCGGCCAAGGCCCTGGCGCCGCCGCAGCGAGCACGCGCGTTTTGATCCGAAACATCTGCCTTAAAGGTAAATTATCAGTTGTTCGCCGGCCGAATTTCGAGATATTTCAAGTATTTTGCCTTAATCCGTGGTTTTCCGTTGCCTGCATTGCCGATCTGCATCGTCACGCCTGCCGATCGCGCACACCCTGCCCGTTTTGCAAGATTGGAAATGCGTTGCCCTGGCGCGCACCGCGGCGACGCCCGGCGTACCTTTTGTTAACGCTACGCTGATAGTTCAGCCGACAGCGTATCTGTGTCGGCCGGGCGTTACATGGTTTGGGAATTCATCAGCGCGCTGATCACGGGATTCGGCGAAACCATCCTCCATACGGCGCCCTATCTCGCCGCGATCGGGCTGCTGTCGGCGGTCCTGTCGCGCCGGTTTGCCTGCAACCGCGACGTACCCTGGTGGCGCAGCCCCGATCTTGTCACCGACCTCGCCTATTGGTTCGTCGTCCCGGTGTTCACCCGTTTCCTGCGTATCGGCCTTTTGGTGGTGGGCGCGGTCGTTATTTTCGACGTGCACGGCGCGCAAGGCATCATCGATTTTTACGAGAACGGCCACGGCCCGTGGGCGGCGCTGCCGTTCTGCCTTCAGGTCGTGCTCTATCTCGTGATCTCGGATTTCCTGCTGTACTGGATCCACCGCCTGTTCCACGGCCAGCGCATGTGGCGCTATCACGCGGTGCATCACTCCTCGAAGCACGTCGACTGGGTGTCGGCAGCGCGTTTTCATCCGGTCAATCTGTTTCTCGGCACCATCCTCGTCGACGTTACGCTGCTGCTCGCCGGCATTCCCCCGGCCGTGCTCGGCATCCTCGTGCCGTTTGGCGTGTTCATGTCGGCGTTCGTGCACGCCAACCTCAATTGGACACTCGGCCCCTTCAAATACGTACTGGCGAGCCCGGTATTCCACCGCTGGCACCACACGGCGCTCGAACGCGGCGGCTCGAAGAATTTCGCCGGAACTTTTCCGATCTTCGACCTGATGTTCGGCACGTTCTACATGCCGCCGAACGCCTTGCCCGATCACTACGGCGTCCCCGATCCGGCGTTCCCGAAGGGCTTCGCCGCACAGCTCGCTTATCCGTTCAAAAGCGGATGACGGAGGACGAACGACGCCGACAGACGACAGAAAAGAATGGATTCACCCTCCTCGGGCTTCCGTTCTCCGTCGTCCGTCCTCTGTCGCCCGATCGCAAGCGGTTTTTAAGACGTGATTGCCATGGTGTCGGCGTTGCGCGGACGTCGGGGGCCGTCGGACGCGGCACGCAGCCAAGGCGCCGGCAAACATGAACAGCGATGTCTTCGTGATCGGTGCCGGTCCCGCCGGGCTTACCGCCGCCTACCTTCTGACCAAGGAAGGAATCCCGACGGCCGTCATCGAGATGGACGAACGCTATGTCGGGGGCATCAGCCGTACCGAAAACTACAAGGGCTACCTGTTCGACATCGGCGGTCACCGATTCTTTTCGAAGTCGAAGGAAGTGGTGGATCTTTGGGACGAGATCCTGCCCGACGACTTCATCGAACGGCCCCGGCTCTCACGCATCTATTACAACGGCCGCTTCTTTTCCTACCCGCTCAAAGCGTTCGAGGCCCTGAACAACCTCGGTTACCTCGAGAGCGCCCTGTGCGTGCTTTCGTTTCTGCACAAGCAGGTGTTCCCGCATGATCATCCCGAGACCTTCCATCAATGGGTCTCAAATCAATTCGGCGAGCGCCTGTTCTCGATTTTCTTCAAGACCTACACGGAAAAAGTCTGGGGCATGTCGTGCGACGAGATTTCCGCCGACTGGGCGGCGCAGCGCATCAAGGGCCTCGACCTGTGGAGCGCAATGGCAAACGCGTTGCGCCGGTCGATGCGGCCGCAGGGCGGCACGGATAACCCCGACGGCGAAGTGATAAAGACGCTGATCGAGAGCTTCCGCTACCCGCGCAAGGGGCCCGGCATGATGTGGGAAACCGCGGCACGGCGCGTCAAAGAGCGCGGCGGCACGATCCACATGGGCCACGCGCTCGAGCGCCTGCGGTACGACCGCGCGTCTGGCCGGTGGACGGCGACGGCGCGGCGCCCAGACGGGTCGTCTGCCGCGTTCACGGCGGCCCACGTCATCTCCTCGGCGCCGATCCGCGAATTGTGCCGCGCGCTCGATCCCCTGCCCCGCTGCGTCGAGGCGGCGGACGCGCTGCGCTACCGGGATTTCCTCACCGTCGCGCTGGTGGTGCGCAAGGAGGACCTATTCCCCGACAACTGGATCTACATCCACGAGCCGAGTGTCAAAGTCGGCCGCATCCAGAACTTCCGCTCGTGGTCACCCGAGATGATGCCGCGTCCGGACGTCACCTGTCTCGGGCTCGAGTATTTCTGCTTCGAGGGCGACGGCCTGTGGGGCGCGTCCGACGCGGAGCTGATCGCGATGGCGACGCGCGAACTCGCCGCCATCGGCCTGGCGCAGCCGCACGAGATCGAGGACGGCTGCGTGGTGCGCCAGCGCAGGGCCTATCCGGTCTATGACGAGCATTATCGCGAGCGCGTCGAAGCGATCCGGCACGAGTTGAGCGAACGCTATCCGAGCCTGCATCTCGTGGGACGCAACGGCATGCACAAATACAACAATCAGGACCACGCGATGATGACGGCCATGCTTACCTGCCGCAACATTCTCGCCGGTCGCAACGTTTACGATGTTTGGGCCGTCAACGAGGATGCGGAGTATCACGAGGCGGGACGCTCCGGCACGGTAGAGGCGCTCGGCAGCTTGCGGCAGGTGCCGCAGCCGGTCGGGCGCGTCGCATGAGCTCCGCGCAAGCGGATTCGCTGCTATCCACGGACCGATGGCGCCACACCCTGCCCGCCGGTTTGCTCCGGCTCGGGGGAGAAAGCCTTCGCTATCTCGTCGTCAGCGCGATCGCGCTCGCCTGCGACGTTGCCGTCTACGCGGGTCTCGTCGGCGGCGGCATACGGGCCGCTACGGCTGGGGCGGGCGGCTACGCGATCGGCCTGATGGTGCACTACGTCCTTTCGGCACGCTGGGTTTTTCCCGATGCCCAAAGGACGCGGCGCACCGCTCCGACGCTCGTCAAATTCGTCGCAACCGGATTTGTCGGCCTCGCGACCACGGCGGCGATCATCGACGCGCTCACCCGCAACCATGTCGCCGGCGCATTTTCCGCCAAGGCCGCCGCGGTGGTGACCGCGTATCTAATCGTATTCCTGTTGCGGCGCACGTATGTCTTTGCCGCAGGAACGCGGAGTTATGATCCCGCCGCGGAGATTTCCTCGCCAGCCATGCGGTTGAGCGGACAATCGTAAACACATCCTAAACGAACGCCGGCTACCTTCCGCCATCCCATATTCGCACCGAGAGAAGCGCCCCCCGCAATGATGGACACGTTCCGGCTGCTGCTGTTTCCGGGCCTGATGGCGTTCGCGGCATCGAGCGACCTGTTCACCATGACCATCTCGAACAAGGTTTCGCTGGCGCTCACCGCGGGCTTCATCGTCATGGCGCTCGCCATCGGCATGAGCCCGGCCGAGATCGGGATGCATTTTGCCGCCGCCGCAGCGGTGCTCGTCGTCGCTTTCGTGTTCTTCACCCAAGGCTGGGTCGGCGGCGGCGACGCCAAGCTCGCCGCCGCCGTCAGTCTGTGGTTCGGATTCGATCATTTGCTGCAATATCTCGTCGATGCCGCCCTGCTGGGCGGGGTACTCACCTTCGCGCTGATCAATTTCCGCTTGGTGCCGTTGCCTCCCTATGTGGAGCGCTTTGCCTGGGTCGCACGGCTGCACGAGAAGAAGGGCGGCGTTCCCTACGGGATCGCGCTCGCTGCCGCGGCGCTCATCGTCTATCCCGACACGATCTGGATGAAACCCCTCGGCGGCTAGCGCCGCGAGTCCGGGCGATCGGAGTATGATTCCGTGCATGTGTTTGATTCCTTTGGATTGCGGCATGCGATCCGCGGAGAAGTTCAGCGGCCGCGCGCCGCAGTTGCGCTACCGGCGGGCGGCATGGGTGGGGTTGCCCGAATCGCCAGCGTCTCTTTGTTGAGGCAGCGCCAGCCTTTCGTCGCACATTTGCGTCTCGCCCTGGCCGTCGTCCTTTCGGCGGCCGGCTTTGGCTATGCCGTCCATTCCTTGTGGCTCGGCCTGTCGCTCGCCCACGCGCTGCCATATGGCGATCAGTGGGACTTCGTCCGCGACTACTTTGATTACCTGGACGGTCGCTATGAGTGGGGCAGCCTTTTTGCCCAGCACAACGAGCACAGGATCGCCACGACCCGCGTCGTGCTGTTCGCAGATGCGATCCTATTCCGCATGCGCGGGCTGCTGCCGATCATAGTGACATACGCGAGCTTGGCGGCGATCGCCCTGACCTGCGCGCGACTGTCTAGCCGGCCAGGTATTGAACGCGTCACCTGCGCCGCGCTCGCCTTCGGCCTGTTGTGGTCGACGTCGCAATGGGGCGTTTTGGCCTGGCAGTTCCAAATGGTATTTCCGTTCGTTCACCTGTTCGCACTCGTGACGCTGGTCTCGCTGTGGCGTGCGAACGAGGGGAATTTCGCTCTCTGGATGGCCATCGCGGTCGCGGCCGATGCCCTGGCGGTGTTTTCGCTGGGCAGCGGGATTCTCATCATCGCGCCCGCGCTTTTGCTCTTGGCATGGCTGCGCGCCTCTCGCGCTGTTTGGTCTTTTGCCCTGTTCCACGCGGCATTGGTCGGGCTCTACTTGGCCGGTTATCAGCGGCCGGTACAGTCTTTGCAATATTCTTTCGACGTTATTACCTTCCTCGTTACCACGGCCGAATTCATTGGGCTCCCGGCGGCAAAGTATCAGTTGTTCGCCGGGCTGCTGGGGATCTCCCTGTTCGCGGCCCTGGTGGTGCACATCTCCTACCGCGCGATTGTACGTGCACCGATAGAGCCGACGTATTGCGTGCTTGCCGCTCTGGCCGGTTTCGTCCTCTGCGAAGGTCTTCTCGTCGGCTATGTCCGTGCCGGTTTTGGGGTCGGCGCACGCCACGCGACGGCATCTGTCGTCTTTTGGGCGACTCTGCTGGCGGCGCTCTGGAACATGAAGCAACAGAAAAGAGCGCGCCTGCTCGTGGCATTGCTGGCTGCGGCGGCGGTTGTTGCCGCGAACGCGCCGGCGTTCGAGGCTGCATGGCGCGAGCAGATCGCGTTTTTGACGCGGGTCACGGACGAGGTGCGCGGCGACATCTTCAATCCGGTCTCAATGCACCGACTCTACAAGCCGGACTGGACGCCGCAGGCTGTCGCCCGGCTGCGGGTCCTTCAGCTCGGCCCGTTTGCGCCGGGGCGATAGGTCGAACGCGTGTCACCGGCGCCGTTTGGTTGCGATTTCGTTCCATTTTTCTCCGGAATATTTGGTTAACTCAAATTAGATACGCCCCATTAACCATGGATTGACGTTTCACTGGTGAAATCCAGTCGTCGCGCCAATGCGGCCGAAGCGTTCGTAACCGTGGAAAGTGCAGCGTATGAAAGCCGCGCGTATCGCCATCCTTGCCGTCGCTGTCGGCGCCGGCGGCATCGCCGCCTATCTCGCCAGCGGATCGAATGAACCGCCGCCGCCCGCACCGGCGCCCGTCGTCCAGATCGAGACCACCGAAATCCTGGTGGCGAAGGGCGACATCAACATGGGCCAGGTGGTCGCGGCCCAGGACATCCAGTGGCAGACGTGGCCGGCAAGCGCCGCCAGTTCGTATTTCGTGCGCAGAAAGGACCGCCCCAACGCGATCGATCAACTCACCGGGTCGATCGCCCGCTCGCCCTTTGTCGCCGGCGAGCCGATTCGCGAGGCCAAGCTGATCAAGGCCAACGGCTCGGGCTTCATGGCCGCGCTGCTGCCCTCGGGCATGCGCGCGGTCTCGACCGAAATATCCCCGGAGACCGGCGCGGGCGGGTTCATCCTGCCCAACGACCGGGTCGACGTGCTTCTCACCCGTCGCGACCGCGAAGCCGAAAAAGCGACCGGCATCGAGGCTCATACCAGCGAAACGATCCTCACCGACGTGCGCGTGCTCGCGATCGACCAGACGATCGAGGAAAAGAACGGTCAGCGCGTCGTGGTCGGCAAGACCGCAACGCTCGAACTGAGCCCGCGCCAGGCCGAGACGCTCGCGGTGTCGCGTCAGCGCGGCACGCTGTCGCTGGCACTGCGCAGTCTCATCGACGCCAACGCCCCCAGCAAGCCCACGCCCGACGACGGCAAGACGGCGAATCGCCGCCTCAACATGGTGCGCTTCGGCGTCACCACGTCCATCACGCCCAAGTAGCCGCGGAGGAACCGATGCTCAGGATACTCCTTCCCGCCTCGCTCACCGCGGCATTGGCGCTCGCGGTCGGGGCCGATGCGATCGGGCCGGCCGTTGCTCAGGACAAGGCGCGCGTATCTGAAAACGCGGCGGCCGCCGACGACACGCCCACGGGATCCGTGCGCTTCGCCGCCGGGGATCCGGCCGCGCGGTTCGTCTCGCTCGGCTTGGGCAAATCGATCGTGGTCGATCTCTCGCGCGACGTGCGTGACGTGCTGGTATCCAATCCCAAGATCGCCAACGCGGTCATCCGCTCGTCGCGTCGCGCTTATCTCATCGGCGGCGAGATCGGACAGACCAACATCTATTTCTTCGACGGAGACGGACGGCAGATCGCGGGATTCGACATCGCGGTGACGCGCGACCTCAACGGCGTGCGCGCGGGGCTCAGGCACATGTTCCCGTCCGCCGACATCCGCGCCGAGGGCGTCGGCGACGGCGTGGTGCTCACCGGCAATGTCGCGAGCCCTGGGGACGCGCAGCGCGCGGTCGACTTGGCGGCGAAGCTGGTCGGGGGAGACCCCACCAAGGTCCTCAGCAGCCTGACAATCGGCGGCCGCGACCAGGTGATGCTCAAGGTGACGGTCGCCGAGGTGCAGCGCAACGTCATCAAGCAGCTCGGCATCAACCTGAGCGGCAATATCGGCTACGGCACGTTCTTCCCGTTCACCGAAAATCCGTTCTCGGCGTCCGGCGCGCCACTGAACAATTCGGTGTTCACCCTCAACTACAACTCGGGGAAAAACGCCATCGTTGCCGACCTGCGGGCGATGGAACAGGCCGGCGTGATTCGCACTTTGGCGGAGCCGACCCTGACGGCAATCTCCGGCGAGAGCGCCAACTTCATCGCGGGCGGCGAGTTTCCGATCCCCTCCGGCTACACCTGCAGCCAGCAAACGTCCGGCTCGGCGACGCTTTGCCAGTACGGCATCGACTTCAAGAAATTCGGTGTCAGCCTCAACTTCACGCCAGTCGTGCTCTCGGAAGGCCGCATCAGCCTGAAGGTGATGACCGAGGTCTCCGACCTCTCCAACGAGAACACGTTGACGTTGGCCGGGCCGCCCCCCGTCACCATTCCGTCGATCCAGGTGCGGCGCACCGAGACCACGCTGGAAATTCCCTCCGGCGGCGCACTCGCCATGGCCGGCATGATCAAGGACCAGACCAAACAAGCGATCAACGGCGTGCCCGCATTGATGGATGTGCCGGTGCTCGGCGCCCTGTTCAAGAGCCGCGAGTACATCAATCAGAAGACCGAGCTGGCGGTGATCGTCACGCCCTATATCGTGCGCCCCGTCGCGCCCAAGCAGCTCTCGCGGCCGACCGACGGCTTCGTCGATGCCAACGATCCGGCCGGCATGCTGCTCGGCCATTTCAATCGCATCTACGGCACGACGGCGGGCCCCGATCCGCACGGCACCTACTACGGCAAACCCGGCTTCATTCTCGACTAAGCGCGGGCGAGGAGAACGGTCATGAGTAAGCTTCGCACGGTGCGGCAGCGTCGATCAGGGACTAGCGCCCTGCGTGCCGCCGCGATCCTCGCCGCCGCCGCGCTGGCCGGCTGCACGACCTATCAGACCGTGACAATCGACGATTACCCGGAAGACGTGCGCCTGCGTCATCCGATTTCAGTCCGCGAGGGGTTCGACAAGCTCGAGCTGTTCGTCGGCGTCAACCGCGGCGCGCTGACGCCGGCGCAGCAAGCGGACGTCCTCGCCTTCGCGCACACCTGGCGACGCGAGTCGACCGGCGGCGTGCTGATCGACATCCCATCGGGCACGCCCAACGCCCGTGCGGCGCATGAGGCCGCACAGGAAGTGCGCGCCATCCTCGCCGCCGCCGGCGTCGCGCCGTCGGTGATCGCCACGCGCCAGTACCGGCCGGTGACGCCGATGAAGTTCGCGACCTTGCGGTTGTCCTATCCGAGGATGATCGCCGAAGCCGGGCCGTGCGGGATGTTCCCCAAGGATCTGGGACCCAACCTCCAGGGCATCGACCCCTCCAACCACAGCTACTGGAATTTCGGCTGCGCCCAGCAGCACAACCTCGCCGTCCTCGCGGAGAATCCCGCCGACCTGGTGCAGCCGCGCGGCGAGAGCCCAGCCTACGCCGCACGCCGCTCGATCATGCTCGACAAGTATCGCAAGGGCGAACCGACCGCGACGCGCAACCCGGATGCCGACAAGGGCAAGATCAGCGACATAGCCAAATGATGAAACAAGCCGTAAAAGCCGACGCCGCCGAGGCCGCTGCCCTCGCCGGAAGCGGCGAACCGCACATCGCGCCGGTTCCGCGCGTCTCGATCCAGGCATTCTGCGAAAACGCGGATACCGCCGCGGCCATGCAGGCCGCGGGTGAGGATCGCCGCATGGACAAGGCCCATCTGAAAATCCAGATGGGCGGCATCGCGGCCGCCGCCGAAGCCTATCGCAACGCGCCCACCCCCAACGTGGTGGTGATCGAATCGGAAAGCCGGCACGACGAACTGCTGACGGGCCTCGACGAACTCGCGCACGTGTGCGACCCCGGCACCCGCGTCATCGTGGTCGGCCGCACCAACGATATCACCCTCTACCGCGAGTTAGTCCGCCGCGGGGTGAGCGAGTATCTGATGGCGCCGATTGGGGTGCTCGACCTGGTGCGGGCGGTGTCGTCGCTGTTCGGCGCCCCGGACGCCAAGCCGGTCGGACGCACCATCGCAGTCGTCGGCGCCAAAGGCGGCGTCGGCGCCTCGACCGTCGCGCACAATATCGCCTGGTCGATCGCCCGCGACATGCGGCTCCATTCCGTCGTTGCGGATCTCGATCTGCCCTTCGGCACCGCCGGTCTCGACTTCAATCAGGATCCGCCGCAGGGCATCGCCGACGCGGTGCTCTCGCCCGAGCGCATCGACACCGCCTTCGTCGACCGACTGCTGTCGAAATGCACCGACAATTTGAGCCTGTTGGCGGCGCCCGCGACGCTCGAGCGCGTCTAT